>Ga0228710_1000785_pt1 | contig 43827 bp, 24 predicted proteins | sample MedpolnodulmetaG_FD_177995 | JGI IMG/M metagenome (GOLD analysis project Ga0228710, IMG submission 177995) | Root nodule microbial communities from Medicago polymorpha collected in Santa Monica, California, United States - pink nodules | ecosystem: Host-associated > Plants > Roots > Nodule... | reverse complement strand
GGTACGTTTAGTAAACAACGCTAATTAGTTAGCAGAACTACTAAACTCGTTATTGGGCTTACTGAAGCCCAATAATGACTTCTGACTTGCAGAGCACACTAGGAGTTCTATAAATAGAACCCTAGTGCTGATGCTTTGGCTGTTGGCGTCTTGAAGAAACCCTAGCTCTGACACTTCGGATTCTTTGGCTAGCACCGAGTTTTGGAGGAGCACCGTTCGTGTGGACTTGCTAGAGGCTTTGCTGCTTGTTGCCTGCTTTGCTGTGATCGAGATTCCAGTTTTCAGCTTTCAGATTCCACACTTCGAGGTAACAATCGAATCACTGATTCATGTGTTAATTCGTAATGATCCAAGGAAAGAAAATCGAAAATTTTATCCGCTGCTTTATTTTGAAAACACATTCGATTTTCCTTCAAACCACTGTTCATTGGTGGCTGGTGAATGAAAGTTATAACAGTCGTTAACAATAATTAACTATCGTTTAAGTATATTGTTAAAATTACATGCTTGTAACAGGTCCCTTTTTAGTATCCATGATTTATGAGACAATCACATTGGGATCTACCAACTAAGAACATAAACAATTACAAATGAATCTTTTAAACATAATGCTTAATTGCTTATAGAAACAGGATTTTTTTTCACAATTCACAAGCCAATATCCGTGCAACATGTTTCAAAAGTCGAATGAAATATTATCATTTTGCAACAAATGATTTGATAATAATGCAGTACAAATAAAAACAGAAAACACATACCACACGTCCCCAATCGATCACAAATTTATCATATGCTTCCTACAAGGACATATATAATTTTAGATAGCCACACCACAAAGCAAGATTTTTTCTTCTTCTGTGCTCATGTATATGTAGGTCTGAAATGATGGTAAATTGTCGTTCACCAACGAACGATCGTTAACTGCTACCTCTCCTGGAGATAAAATGGTCAGTTCAAGATGTAAACCATGAGTGCTAAACAACAAATTTTTGTGTGTTTTTGGATGATTGTTCATCCCACATAAAATGCGAGATTTTTACCTTTTTTTTAATCATCATTTATGTTTTTATCGATATTGAACGATGCTCACTATTAATTTGAATAAATAAATATCGTTTGATTTTTTATAAAAAAAGTTGTAATCAATATTACGTTTTTTTTTAATTGTTGGGATGTTGATTTTTGAAGTCCGGATACTCTAAAGGTGGAAACATATTTGTATTGGATACGATACTTCATGGATACGCACCCACAATATATGATAATTATTATTTTTTAGGCTTAATAACTGTTTTGGCCCCCTAAGTTTCCAAATGTTGTGATTTAGGTCCCTAAAAAAAACTACTCTTTTCAGACCCTCTACGTTTACTTTTTGTTGCAGTTTTGGCCCCCTAAGCCAATTTTGACCTAGTCAACGTACACGTGGGCACCACGTGTGTAATTTTTAATTATTTAATTTTTTAATTATTATTTTTTATTCTAAAATTATTTTTAAATTTTTTAATTTGAAAAAATAATTAATTAATTAATTAATTATTTTTATTTACGCATGGCATTTTTATTTATTTTAAAAAAATTACACACGTGGCGTCCATGTGTGCACCACGTGTATGTTGACTAGGTCAAAATTGACTCGGGGGCCAAAACTGCAACAGAAAGTAAACATAGAAGATCTGGAATGAGTTAGGGGGCCAAAATCACAACATTTGGAAACATAGGGAGCCAGAACAGTAATTAAGCCTATTTTTTATTTTTAAAAATATGCTATTGGATACTTATATAATACACACAAATACTTATAAGATGTACACTACCAAAAAAAACACTTTTAAGATTATAATATAGAAAAGAAGAAGGGTAAGTAAAGTGTGAATATTGTAGAAATTTTATAGAGACGTATATGATTCGATTGAGATGTGAATTAGTGCCATTTTCCCTCGATAAATTAACCTTAAAAGTTGTATTTTTTTTTATTAAAGTAGATAGAGAAAACCCAATCAATCAACTATATAAAACAACTTTTTGAGTTCCCTGATGACGCTTATGTTTTAATCTTAACACAGGAATGAAAATGTATTACTCCCTCCGTCCCATAATACTTGAGCTTAAATATCTTGAATAATATATTAGAAAAAATTATGAAAATTTGATATTTTGAAAATACTCATCGAGACAAATCTAACGACATCTTATATGATATTATTTATCTTTGTATATTAGTAGAAAAATATGGTCAAAGTAAGTTAGGTCAAAATTACACATTTTCAAATGGGTCATTTATTGCGTGACCGAGAGAGTATGATTTATATGAACACTAAATACACTTTATATTTTGATCATTTTTTTATTTTTTATTTTTAAATTTGATGTTTGTATGTATACTAAATTTTTAATTAATTTGTATTGGAATTTAAAAATTAAATATATATATATAGGGCCTTCTCCGGCTATTTGAAGGCCCCGTTATAATCTTGACAATTTTCATTTATAAGATTATGGGAAAAAAATCCAACTCCGCTTATAGTGACAGTTAACTAAGTTAAAGTCAAATATATGATCGTTGGTTCAAATAGGACTCTTACCTACAAACAAATAGACATTTATTTATGAGCAATGCATATCTGACAGTAAAATTGTTGTCATTTAGACCTTTATCGACAAAAAAATGACAATTAATGACGGATTTTGTATGCAGGTACAAATTTTTTCCCCTCAAATTTTGTGGCCCCTCTAAATTTACGGCACTATGCAAAGAGTCTTGTTGCACACTATGCAAAGAGTCTTGTTGCACTTGCTCATGGCCGACCCTATATAGACACACAGGGTGGGCGGGAGGGGTGGCAGTCCAGGACACCATTTTTTTAGAGGCATAAAAGTTATTACTTTTACTTAGTTGTTAGTACTATATAGATATATATTTTTTTAATTCGCTTTATTTAATTTTATTGAAAATATATTTTTAGATAACTTTGATTATAAATGAATATTTTGCAAAAAAAAATGCCAAAAGAAAAATACTGGAATAATTAAAAGATCACGTTTTATTGTTTTGCCTAAGGCACCACAAATCTTAGGACCGACACTGAAGAGTAATTTAATACTCATTTCATCCTAAATTATTTGTCGATTTACAGCAGCACCAATGAAGCATTAATATTAATTTTCTTATTCTATCCTTAATTATTTAGTACTACTCTATATTCTTTCAATTCTTTAATTTATCCTTCACATACCATTTATTAAGGACAATTTAGAAAAACAGTTTATAATATCTCATTCCCACACAAAATTAACTACATTTTTTAATACGTGTGAAATGCCGAAAACATCATATAATATGAGACGAATAGAGCAATAATCACTCACATTTAAGACAATTTTATCACTCTAACTTCTTTGGTACTCGGTGATTTTTGTTACAAGATGTTATGGAAAGGGGGAAAAAGTGAGTTTGATTTGCTTAAAACTAACGGGTACTCAACAAAACAAGAAAAGACATACCAACATGACACAATGCATAACAAGACCACAAATTTTATGGAACGACTTTTTGTCTTACATGATGTTAGTTAAATAAAAATTTATTTCAATATTTTAAACAACTTATATTTAAGACTAAAAATCGTGCAGTGGTTTAGACGGGAACAAGAAATTTAAGTTTTTATCAAATCATCTAACCCTAATTTGCTCGGTACAAGAACAATTTTAAAATCAATTATAACGCCAAAATCACTACAAATGATCTCGGTAGGACCGTTCTTATAAAATTGGAAGTCTGACTCTGATAGTAAACATAGGCCTCTAGTAAAAAAACACATTTTTTTTAAAAGATAATAATAAAGTTTATAATTAGAGGTTTGCTACTTCTCCCGTCTCACAATTATTGTCTCTTTAACATTTTTTTTCTTTAAAATAACTGTCACTTTACAATACCAATGCAGCATTTATTATTTTTTTTCATTATTATACCCTTATTTATTGAATTTCATCTAACTTAACTATTCCACTAACTATAATTAATAAAAGTATTTTAGTAAATGCTACTAATTTTACCATTGAAATCAACACAATTAATTATTTCCTTAATAATTGTGTTAAACCTTAACCGACTAATATTGTGAGACAGGGAGAGTATTTTACATGATAACTATGAGCCAAAAGTTACAAGTGCTCTAAAAAAATAAGGAAAAAAAGTAATTTTTTGTTTTTAAGCGAAAAAGAGAGTATTGAAGATATTTAGAACTCAAGTCCATGATAAATTAGGCCTAAAGTGAGGCCAGGCCTGCTGGGAAAAAAATTAAAGTAAAAAAATTATTAAGCTTGGTTGTTAGGAGTTGAATCCACGACACCTATAATGCAAAAGCGCTTCTCTACACATATAAAAAATATATTTTGGGTCTCAAAATTTAGGAGTTCCAGTTGAGTAGAGTTGTTTGCACTCTTTAAGAGTCGGTCCTAGATCTCGACCACACATTTGAGATCAGATGGTCCAAGTCAGATGGTCCAAGTCAGAGCACTCTCTTGTAACAATATGAAATTTAAAGCACCTAAGGAATTGTACCTAAGTTTTTTCCAAATTTAAATTCTTGAAACAGTTGTTTATTGCTTTGAGTATTGTTAGCAACGCGGTCTTTCAAACACTCTTTTATTGATTTAAATTATCATAAATCTACACTTTAAAAAATTTAATTTACACCAAATCATCGTGAGTTTACACTTTAAAATAAAACTCACACAAAGTAACGGGACATACATACATAAATTTTATCCAATAAAAAATAAGTTAGAATGATATATTCAAAAATGAGTCTCGCTAATCTTCCTCTTGGTCATTTGTTTGTTAGCAAGTGAAATGCATTTAAAAATGTGGGTTAAGTTCAACGTAGTTCACGTGCTTGATCGACCTCGGTCCAATGGTGGTGAAGTAGCTTTTTATGGGAGGATCCCACGTTCCTTATATTGGAGGTTTGTGGGAGATGAAGACACGTGGAAAAGTAAAAGGGTAATTAGGGGCACGTGGATAGCATGGTATGTTGGAAAACGTGTTGTGTTAGATTAGAGGAGAAATACATAATGATGAAAGGCGCACAAAATACGTGAAGCTCAAGCAGCAGCTGGCATTAAATTAAAGTTTAAACAATTCAATCTCTTCACTCACTCACGCATGCACGGACTGAGCGTGGGAGAAGAAGAGAATACAAAGAGGCACGTTACTCGTGTGGCGATGCATTCAAAGTCTCCATGCCAAAAACATGTGACAACATTCACATTTTATCATAGAACTCTGGCAAATATTACTCCTAACAAAAATTAATTTAAAATAATATTACTTTCAGTTTTTAGTGTAATAATAATTTTTTCTTTTTAATTGTACCATTCAATTAATATTATATACAATACTTCCAAAGTATTATTTTTCCTTTAATAAAAAAGAAATTAATAATTGATCATAATAATTTAGTAAAATAACATCTCTCTTTCTTTCATAAATAAATTACTACCAAGAGTAACTGTTTTCCTAATAAGTAGTATTTTAAAGACACAGTTTAAAGAATTCTTCTAGAATAATTGAAAGGGAAAGGTTAACTAGTGTTTGTGAAACATTAGTTAAAGATTTTAAATGATAATTTTTTTATTAAAGTTAGTGCAATAGAGTGTATTGCAAATTGAAAACTTTGATATTTTTAAACAATAATCACGTAATTTAGAATGTTTAAAGAGTATTTCAAAGGCACTCGTTAATAATATCCTACTTGAAAATGTAATTTAAACACACATAACTACACATATTCAATGTAAAAAGTAGAGACCGGTTAACGAGTGTCTGCTGAACACTCTTCAAAGATTTTAAAATAAAAAACTATTCAACAAAAAAGTCAAATATTACAATATTCAATAATTTAATTACACAATTTCTTATAAAATATTATTATTTAAAGGTCATAAAAAATGTTCGGGAGGCACTCGCTAACAATTTCTTAAAATTTATTTTTATTTTTCAAGTTACTCAGCCTTAAACCAAACACCTAAAGGTCGATGACATAAACCTCTAACCAAGAGACGTACACCATTCGATTACTATTATAAGTAAAATTTTATATTTTATATTTATTTAATTAATGATGTATGTGATATTTATTATAAATTGCATAAATATTTAATGAATGAATTTAAAATATTATTTTTTGTTTATAATAGTCATAAGATGATAGATGATGTAAGTAAAAATTATTAGCTTTGAATGTATAAAGTACCATAAATTAATAGGTCTTGTTAACAAGTGTTCTAAGGACATTATTTAAGGAACTCATAAAAAGAAATGATGTCTCAAAGATAAAACTTAAACATCTTTTAAAATTATAACCGTACAATTTTCAATGCAAAAGTTATTACTCAGATGCTTAACATTTTCTTAAATTAAATTGGTAGGAATAGGAGTTTAGATTAGATAAAAACAAAAAAAAGAAACAAACACGCCGACTAAAACTCCAAATCCAATGAAGCAAATCTAGTAAAGCTCTTATGAAGTCCTATGTTGACCTAACCTAACCATGGTTTAAGGTTTTCACTTTGCAGTTTTTTGCAGAATTTGACACCGTAACCCTCAAAGCAAAGCCATCTCTCTCTCTCTCTCTCTCTCTCTCTCTCTCTCTACTTACCCACACTCCTCTCTTGTTTGCTTCTTCAATTCAATTTTCACTCACGCACCCTCTCCCTTTTTTTACTCGTGTTTCTCCTTCTTCAATACACCCCCCTTTTTGTTTCCTTAACCTCCTCACTCTCAATGTCTATTTCTTCACTCACCATTCCTTTCTTCTCCTCTCTTGTTCCCCTTTTACCACCTTAACCCTTCCATATTTCTTTTTCTGGTTTCTTCTTCATATTTTTCTTCAAAGATGCCATTATTTTGTGATTGGAGTTTGGGTATGTTCAAAATTTGATTTTTGATTCTTGGGTAGTTTTGTTTTTGTGATGGGATCAATAAAGCGCATGATATGGAATGAAGAAGAGAAAACAATGGTTGGAGCTGTTCTTGGTGCTAGAGCTTTGGATTTTTTGATAAATAACTGTTTATCAAATGAGAGTGGATTGATTGCTGTTGGTGAAAGTGTTGATTCTCTTCAAAACAAACTCTCTGATCTTGTTGAAAATTCTTCATCCAGTTTCAATTGGAACTACGCGATTTATTGGCGACTTTCTAAGTCAAAATCTGGTGATTACGTTCTTTGTTGGGCAGATGGGTGTTGTAGAGAACCAAACGAAGAAGAAAGTGGTGGTGGAGTTAGAGAAACTCTGAGTCTTGGCATAGAGGATGAAAAAGAAAAAGATGAAGAAGGAATGAAACAAAGTATGAAGAAGTGGGTTTTGCAGAAGTTGCATAAAGCTTTTGGTGGTTCAGATGAAGACAATTACGCTTTTGGCCTTGACCGTGTAACCGACACAGAGATGTTCTTTTTAGCTTCTATGTACTTCTTTTTCCCAAAAGGGTATGGTGGACCCGGTAAGTGTTTTGCTTCTGGTAAACATTTGTGGCTCAAATCTGTTTCTGATTACTGCTTTCGTTCTTTCTTGGCTAAATCTGCCGGTATTCAAACTGTTGTTTTAGTACCTACTGATTTCGGTGTTGTTGAGTTGGGTTCTGTTAGATTGTTACCTGAAATCTTTGAATTGTTAAACAAAATCAAATCATTGTTTTCAATTTCCAAACCTGCCACACAATCATTATCATTGTATCCTACGGTGGTCAATGAAGAAAGTGCAGTTTCAAATGGTGTTCAAGTTCCAAAAGTTGTGTTGAATTTGAACAATGGTCGTACACATTTTAGGGAGAAACTTGCTATTAGGAAAATGGATAGTAATAATGTTAATAATAGCACTAACTTTCCCAGTGCTAGAAATGGTATTTGTGGTTCTAGTTGGGGAGTGAATCAAGGTCAAGGTGAAATTTTTGCTTCTAATGGTGTGAGAAAGGATTTTAGGCTCAACAACAATAATAGCAACTACCAACCACAAAGGCAGATGCCAATGCAAATTGACTTTTCAGGAGCGAATTCGAGGGCTAATTCTGTGAGACCGGTTATTGCTGAATCGGAACTTGTTGCTGATGTTGAGGCTGATCAACCTAGTGATGAAAGGAGACCTAGGAAGCGCGGAAGGAAGCCTGCTAATGGAAGGGACGAACCTCTAAATCATGTGGAGGCAGAGAGGCAAAGGCGCGAGAAGCTTAATCAGCGTTTTTACGCCTTAAGAGCTGTTGTACCGAATATTTCCAAGATGGACAAGGCATCTTTACTTGGTGATGCTATTGCTTACATCAACGAGCTTCAAGCGAAACTCAAGATCATGGAGTCAGAGAGAGAATCATTTGGAAGCAGTACTTCCAGGGATGCATCGGGCAACTCGAGATCAGAAAATCGTCATCAGAATACTAGAGTTCATCTTCCGGATGTGGATATTCAAGCTGCTCAAGATGAGGTAATCGTGAAGGTGAGCTGTTCTCTTGATACTCATCCTGTTTCGAAAGTAATCGAAACATTCAAAGAGGCACAAATCAGTGTTGTAGAGTCGAAACTTGCTGCTGCAAATGATACTGTCTACCATAATTTTGTAATTAAGTCAGAAGGATCTGAACAGCTTACCAAGGACAAGTTGATTGCAGCATTTGCCCGAGAATCCAACTCCTTACAAACCCAAACTTTGTCCATATAGGCGTGATAAATAGAGAAGGAACAAATTTCTAAAGCTTCCTAAGATTTTTTTGTTGTGCAGCTGAAGATCTTAAGAGCAAAGCAGTTTGAATTAGAGAAGTAGAATGATACTTAGCTCCTATTAACCAACCGTGTAGGGCAACCAATTTATGTTTGTCTATAGTATACACAGTTTAATTATCAGAAATATTGTTCCTGCAATGTCCATTGTTTTATTTAGTTCAACCAATGTAATTGACATGTTCAAAGGATTTATGTCTTTCTATGCAAGTGTCTCTCAAGTTCTAATTTTCTTTCTTGTAGTTTTGTGCACAAGAGGAGAGTATTAGTTAATCATCTTTGCCTTTGTCGCTAATGAAGAGATCTTGCCCTGCAATTTTTTTTATATTATTAGTTTTGTTCTTCCCTTCTTTGGGGAGCCATTCGTAGTAATTTTTTTTTTGACATTTTTTTTTCTTCCCTTTGATGCACATGAAAAAGGAAGAAAAGAAAAGTATTGTTACTGCTCCTTTTTATGACTAGTGGAGGTATCTTCTTCTTCATGCAAGAAGGAAAGAACCTTAGACTAGAAAGAGTCTATATTTCCCCTATTATTTTATGAATAATAGGGAAATTTCTTTAAATGGAGTAACTTTTTATGAAAATATGTGTAATCGATGCATTGAAAATCAAAATATTTGTCTTTTAGAATCTTTAAAGAGTGTTCTGAAGGAAAGAACCTTAGACTAAAAAGAGTCTATATTTCCCCTATTATTTTATGAATAATAGGGAAATTTCTTTAAGACTTTTAAATGGAGTAACTTTTTATGAAAATGTGTGTAATCAATGCATTGAAAATCAAAATATTTGTCTTTTAGAATCTTTAAAGAGTGTTCTGAAGTACTCGTTAACAAGACCCAAATTTATAGGCATTGTATTCTCTTCCGGAAACTGTGTTTGTTTGGATGAACAATAAGTTTGATAAAATTACAGTGACATTGTGATTTTATTAAGCGATTCTACTACTAATCTCAGTCTCAATCTCAATCTAAAGATGAACTAAATAAGTGAAAACACAACCACAAGCACCATCGTGCAAAGTAAAACAAAAACAGTACTAGTGCTTGGTATATTATGAGTGGTCCTGCAATATACGCGTTGTGGTCCTGTTTTGAATTTTCGATTATGTAAAACGTTCACGTGCTCAGGTCCTTTCAACTAATGGAGTTTGGCATGAAAACATGTGGTGCGTGTGTTTCCTTTTAGAAGTGATTGAAGGTGAGGATGAACTTTGATAAAAGAAAGGGAGACAAAACCATATGGTTAAGGTTGATTTTCTGGTTGGATAGTAAGTTAAAAGATTGAAGTGATAAAGAGATTGTTGATTCAATGTATCAAGCATATGAATACGAACAACATGTTGATCCGAGTAATTCGGAGTTTGATCGAAAAATAAGTAAAGTCTGATAAAGAAATTGTTATACAAAAATCAAACTTAAATTTTCTCAAACAATTTGTTTTTACGTGACCATCTAAGTTCAAATACTCGGTTTATGATTTCACTTATATTCATTATTTTCTATATCAATTTGAATTATGTCAACTATGTTTCTTTGCCCATCTTCAGTTTACCAATCTACACATCCTTGTCATTTTTGTGAAAACTTGCAGGGTGTATATTTAGAATTACGAGTTTTACGAAATTAGGATAATATTTTGTAACTTATATAAACTAACTGTGAATTCATCAAACATGCACTTAGCTTCCATCAAAGTTTATTTTCAATTAAACCTCTTTGTTGAAGATCATCTAGGCTATGAAAAACCACGACTTTCGAATGGTATCATGGGATAAATTCCATCCGACAAAGATTCAGGTGGAACAATTAAAGTAACAAAAAATGTGACTAAAATTAGGGGCCGTAAAGCAAAACAGAGAACATTTTATTAACTTCCTATGCCCATAACATAACTCGTACACTTTATTCCATTTTGGATCGTCTAGGATGAAAATCCTAATTGCAAATGTTTAAAGAATCCTCAGTGTTTTTCTCCCTTTAACTCTAGGTAACTGCTCGTTACCCGACAAATTTTGCTCGCGCCCAACTGAAATACCGAAAATACCCCTGTGTGAATTAACTTACGCAGGTGTTAAAATCTGCGCTGTGCAACTTAACTCACGTTGAAATTGACACTTGCCTGAGTTAACTCACACTGGAATTAACACTTGCGTGAGTTAACTCATGCAAGGGTAATTTGGAAAGTTCAGTTGAGATCGAGCAATAACTGTTGGGTAAAGAGCAGAATTCTTAACTCTGTGGATGGGACGTGGGGTTCGTTTGTGTAACAAAACACAAGTACCATGCACGGCCATGTGTGAAGGTTGTCATGGTAAGCCCAATTTACCAAACCATGTTATTTTTTCTTTCTCTTTTGTGTGTAAGTGTTTGTCACTGTGATGGTGCATGCATATCGGCATTAAGGCCAGAAAGCAAATTGTGGGATCCATTAATACAAAAGTTCAAGTATGAACTGCTCAAATCCACATGAGGAAGGAATTGTACATGATAAGGTCAAGCCACATATATTAGGATATCATTTTGGTTTTGTTGTGTAATTTATCTTGGTACAAATCAGTGGTGACCGCATGCCTACCACTATAGTTAGAACTCAATGGTCCACAAGCACCACATATAAATTATCATGAGCTAAATGAGGAGTAAACTTGCATGTGTTTATCATTTTTCACTGTTTTTTTGGGGCCTCGAGAGATATATATGGTGGTGCATCAATATCATGAGCACCTAACCCACTCATTCGTCTCGTTTGTGTTATTCGATTAAAAAATAAAAAAATACTTGCACCGTCCCTTATTATAACTCCCCTTGACAAAAAAACAAAAAGTACTATGAAAAATTGATAGTGTAATTAATGTATCTATATGTATATTTAATTTGACTTTTTATATTTTAAGATAAGTTACTATCTCCGATCCTATTTATAAAAAAACACAATTAACTTTTTAGATTCATTGAATAATTAATGTATCTAGTCTATATTCTAGATCGGGTTCATAAATTATTCAATGAACCTAAGAAATCAATTGTTTCTTGTAAATATGAACGAAAGGAATATTAATTAGAATTATGTTTAAAAAAAACCAATAAATATACCTAGTAATTTGTATAAGTGTCTATAAACAAAACTTTTTTTGAAAATGTTGCTTAGAGTAATTAGGAACGGAGGGATAACATTTTAGAAAAAAATCTTCTCAACCGCATTTTTAAGCTTCCTTTTTTTTTTCCTACTATCTTATCACATGCCCAAATTCAGATTTGTAGCAACCAAAAATGGCGCCTAGACTAATTTTGGCTTGACCGACAATTAAATTATTGTAGTCTGAATTCATTTAGAAAATCCTAAACCCTTTACTTGCAAAATGGATGAAACTACTAAAACTTGGCTGAGTGGAACTTTACTTTTTTTAGGATTTCATTTGATGAATCCCGAACCTAACTCCATTGAGAATCAAGTCTCAATGTTACCATTCCCATCCAAACTATTTGAGTAGCAATATTGTAATTTTTGGAACACAAATAATAAGAAAAAAATTACTGCTATATTTTAATCTTCCTTGTGTTGCACAACATGTTACTGGAAATGGATTCTCTTCTATTTCTATGTAGTCACTATTTAACATGAGCATGATCTCAATTGTTTGATCTGGGTTCCTATTTTTTTTTTTTTTTTTCGAGGTTTGAACCCTATACATTACATATATTATACATTGTTCTTAACAACTGAGTTAAGCATACGATGTGATCTAAGTTCCTACTTCAACACACTCGTAAATGCATTCTTCCGTGATTATTCCATTTTTTAGTGTAGACATTCCACATGTAAACCAATGAATGTAATTAATCGAGGCAATTTTTCCATGTATTCATTTCTAAATGCACTTACGAGTCTTAAATAATTTTTGTCATACACGAACACAATTTTAAACGAGAAATTCTTGGGTGAACTCTTACCAAACAAATCATTCTTACACATATTCAATTAAAATATGACACCTCATTAAAATAATATAAAAGAAATTAAAATAAGATATTTTGTCATTGGTTTTGAAGATTTCTCTTTCTCCACTCTCCACTTTTATTAAACCGTTCAGCAGTTCAGCACCACCGCCCAACCTTTTTCCAAATCAATTTTCAATTTTTTTTCGACTAATTTTCTGCACACTGGAATTTTTGCTTTGGCTTTATTTTTTTCTCAATTGTTTACTAAATTTATAAATAGACTCAAATTGTAAAACGCAGTTCAATTCACATTTTGATTTCATCTTAAGAGAAGACACTGACTCTTGGAATAGCAGTAAAAGCACAAGAGAAGGATTTGGAGCAGAAGACTAAAAGAGGAGGACAAAAATTGTGAAATATGGTTCTATTTTAGTTTCACCATTGTTATTGTTAGAGAGAGAATGTAACCATGGTTAATACTCCCTGTAAAAGTGGAGAGAGGAGAAAGAGAAATCATGAAAACTAATGACAAAATATCTTATTTTAATTTCTTTTATATTATTTTAATAAAATGTCATATTTTAATTGGATGAGTGTAAAAATGATGTGTTGGGTAAGACTTCACTCAAAATTTCTCATTTTAAACTCCAATATGACATGTGATATAATGTCTCCATAGTATCTATTCGATATGAGTATACGCACACATTTTTTAATGTAATTTCTCTGTCCAAAATTTGTTTTAGGTCGTAAAGGTGAAATTGTGGATATACTATAGAGGTTCTAGAGTTAATATGGGACCGATGGTTTTTTTTTGAGAAAAAAAAATATATATATATATATATATATATATATATTGTGGTAAAATATTAATGAAATTTCAACTTCACCGAATGTTTTAGAAGTGTAGCTAAAATCAAAACCTAAAATAATATAGATAGATAGAGAACCACTAGATCATCTTTCCGTGCTACCGCACGGATCATATACATTGAAAAATTGACTTAAATGTAATATTATATACTATTTTAAAAACTTGGACATAGTAACAAAGATGATTTGCTTTCATATTTACACATTTTAGAAAATTTCTTTATATTTCGTCAAAAAAAAGAATTTTTTTTTATATACTACTTTTGAAGTTGTATCAATGCAATCATCATCTTCATCAATTCGCAAAATTTTCATACCATTTCTTGATGCAACTCTTGATATTACAACGTACAATTGACTATTCCGAGAACACTAATTGTGAAAGATATATATGAAAAATATGCAGCTTAAAGGCATAAGGATCCAACCAAATCTTCCATTTTAGTTCCATAAATTCATAAAGAGACACTATTGTGTATTTTAGTTCCATCGATCATTACTACACATGAATAACATGCAGAGAAAGAAAGTTGGGATAAAGCTCTTGTATATTCAATTTAGACTTAATGCACAATTTTTTTTAATGATCGGTGCAGAATATTTTGCTCTTATATATATTCAACTTTTTAAATTCTCTGCATGCTACTGTTAATGAACTATTCCCATTTTCTAAAGCTTCTGATCTTACAAAAGGTAATGCTTTGGAATGTGATTATGACAGAAATAGTAAAATTAGCACATGAATGTTGTAAGCCTAACATGACTACTTTTACATATGGAACAATACAATGCAATAGCTCTGTTAGAGCACAAATGTGGTCAATGTATGAATATACAATGCACCTTTTAAGAAGGCAAGGAAAGGGGGAAACATTAGTATACCACATAAAAAGTCTAAGTAACAAAGACATAAGGAATCAAGTAATCATTAAATTGAACATGTATTAGGAAGTAAAGAAGGTAACAACCAACTGAATAAGAAACAAATAAAAAGCAAAACATAATAAGAGGTAAAAAGGTTAACATTAGCAGTAGAAGAGGACGTAAGTCCTTCCGCTAGCCACCATGGCAACTGTGCACGGTGGATCCCTGGAATCGTCATTAACCCTCTGTTCCCGTTGAAAGCAGTCCCTGAGTGTTGCAAGCAGCCCCTTAATATATTGTTATAGAAACCATAACCGAAAGAAAAACTCACTTGCACTTGAAGCAGAAGAGAAGATGATTTAAATATTATATGGTCTCATCTGCCAAACTGAGGGAATATTCCGTCAGTTCACAAAACTTTTGTAGAGAAGCATCATGGTTTGTTCCCACCTTTTCATAGTGAGTCACAACTTCATCTCGTGTTCCACAGAGCTCTGTTGTTCGAAAATGCAACCACTGCTGCTTTCTTCAATTTTTTTACAAATCTAGTTCTCCCTCGTTTATCTCAGATCACCATCACATCACACTTGTAGCGCGATTAGGGAGAGGATTATCATCACATGCTTAAATATGTTGAAGCCAGGTTTGGTAATTCAACCGTTCCGGCGACATTTCAACCTACGTAACATGAAATCGAACTTAAACAAACATTGTTACACACAAACACGGTAATTGCAGCTGAAAACACACACACACACACACACAGAGAGAGAGAGAGAGAGAGCGGGGGGCTTACGGAGGTGAGAAAGAATGCAAAGAAACTTTTCTTCTGCAGTGATAAAGAAATCTGGCGGAGAAAGAAAGAGTTTAGGATCATAGGATTCGACTAATTGGGAGAACCATATATAGCAAAAGCAATACTAAATGGGAGAACCGTATAAAGCAGTAGCAATGAAAAGGAGAATAAAATTTGGTTTGAAATGGGAATAAGATATTGATGTACATGAATGGAGAGTATATGAGTGAAGGGAATATGATATTGACATTGGAAATAGATGGCTGAACTTAAAGAACTTTACAATTCACAAAGTGGTGTGGGTAGGCAAGAGGTAGCAACTTTTGACAAACATTTATTATCTACATAGGAAGATGGAAAAGTTTAGGGGGGAATTTAAACTTGGATCAGAGTTTGGAACGTGTGCAAGTTTGTTGAGTAATTAAAACATAATTTTTTGGATGGAGCCCACATTTAAGGAGAAAATTGGCGCCTAAACATTAGATTTAGGGTTTGGGAGGGTAATTAGCAGTGTTAACAAAGATTAGGAAATAAGGATAAGGATAAGGATAAGGATTTGCAATATCCATATATAAGGTACGGCTATTAAAGTTAAAAGTGAATTGATATATATATTATAATATAACAAGTTCATAATGTTTTTTTTAATAAGATGAACAAGTTCTTGTAAAAAAAAAAGATGAACAAGATCATAATACACCCCTAGAAAAAGAAAAATCATACTACAGTTTTCATTTACTTTTTTCTCTTTTGAAAGGGCAGTTTTCATTTACTTAACACCCTTTAACTTCTCCCCCCTTCTCTAGAACAACTTAAGCATGTTAAAGATGATCAATTAGCATTAATGTGTAGACACAATTTTTATTTTTTGAGAGGATGTAGACTCAAACTTAAACGCATTTTAGCTTTCTTTTCTTAATTTCGGAAATCATATTGGTCCCTTAATGAAAATAAGGTTTAAATTGGTCATTTAATTTGATTAAGTTCCGTCAAGTTAGTCATTTCCATCAATTTTGTTAGCTAAAGTCAATATTTATGATATATGACGGTGACGTGGCGAGAATTATGACTCAACATTTTCCTTAAATTAATAAAATAAAATAAATATTTTCATTATTTATTCTCTTTGTATTCTCCTTCCTCCTTCATCTCTATTAACAATTTCTTCTTCGATCTTGAAAAATTTCCAGGGTTTATGCTATCATTCCAACAACAAAAACCTTCTCCCTCAAATTGAAGGACTAGTTGATAAAAAATAGTATTTTTTTTATCTAATCATCTCCTACGATTAACATCTGTTAATGTCATATTGATCGAAAAGATTAAACTGACACAATTTAATCAAATTAAATGATAAATATGAATCCTTTTTTGTTATGGGACCAACATAAACACCAAAATTCAGATAAGAGGAAAAAAAACGTTTAATTCAAATTTAATTATCCCTAAAAAAAAAGTCAAATTTAATTACGAAATCCTATCTGTTTTATACATTTGTTTTAACCTTTTAAAAAAACCAAATCACCCCTAACCAACATTGATCTAAATAATTAGATAAAAAATATAGGTTAAAGTGTACTTTTGACCATTAACTTTTTCAATCTTGCAATTTTCGCCTCATATTAAAAATGGCAAATATGGTATCTTATGTTTACTCCCTTTAACAAAAGTGACCATCTTCTTTGATTTTGACTGAGTCAAGGTATACATGAAACCTCAAGCAAGTGAATAGGATATCACATGTATAACTTTTGAATTAAAAATAAATAAAAAAAGTCACATGTGTATCTCATGAATTAATAAAAGGGTTAAATATGTTTTTGGTCCTTATAAATATACAAATTTTTCATTTTGGTCCCTCTAAAATTTTCCTTCAACTTATAGTCTCTATAAAATTTTCAATCACTACTTTTGGTCCCTATTTTTTAAGTTAATTTTTGTATTTTTTTTAATGAAATTAAGCAGAAATGCGTAAAATACTGTAAAAAAAAAAAAAAATTTAACAAAACACAAATTAAATATAAATTTTTAACAGTCAAAAATATAAAAATTCATATTAAATTAAAGTTTTGTTAAAAAATTCTAATTTTTTTTAGAGATTCTTATAATATTATGAATTTTGCTTTGAATTCTACATATGAGTTTACTTTAAAAGATGGACCAAAAGTGAAGATGAAAATTTTTTGAGGGACTAAAAGTTGAACAAAATTTTTAGAAAGACTAAAACGAAAAGTTGACATATTTATAAGGACCACAAATATATTTAACCGTTAATAAAAATAAAAAGGCGAAGGAATAAGAATGGACACATGTATCTTAATCTTCTTCTCTCCTCTCTTCTTCATCTTCATCATTTTCAAACATCACCATCTTCATCCATCTTCAAATCCAAAAAATCAAAAATTAAAAACTCAGATATATCTTTTTAAAAACTCAATCTTCATCTCTTCTTCTATCAAAACCGATAGATCCTTGATTTTTTTTCTTCACATCTAAACTAATTTAAATCTCAAAATATGCTTAGTGTGGGAAGAAAACCAAACATTTAATCCAACACATAATCACCCTTAAACAAGATTATACTATCATCATGCAATAGATTACTTATCTTTCTGGTGTCTCAGCCTTATAAATATGTTGCATGTTCTATGATAATGGTTAATTGAAAACTTCATTCAACATAATTAAAAAAAAGAAAAAGATACAAACTCCATTTTCTGAGTTTCGTTCTTTTTCTTCCTCACAACCCACATGTGATTAACAAACCTCAAGACAACGGAAGGCATCCGTTGTCTTCTCAAGGTCTCTCCGATTGTCGTTTCATTGACGACAACTTTAAAACTCTAGAGGTTAACCCGTTAACGCAAAGAGTTTCAAAATCCAAATTTTAACAAAACCCACTTATCAAAATCCTTGCTTTCATAGGCCTCAAAATCCTTGCGCTCAAAATCATTGAAAATTTCTGATTTGGGTTTTCAATTTTACATCCTTTATCCCTAATGTTTTTGTTAATGCCTTCAGTTCTGGGAACGAAAAGAGATTTCTTGTGGAAAAGGAATGAGAGTGATTGCATGTGTTGGTGAATGAATTGAATGAGAGCTGAGTTTGATGAAGTTGTTGGGTCAGGAAGATGAAGGAGAATAAAATTGATGAAGGTGCACTGTAAAGCAGTGGCGGAGCCAGATCATCGTAAAGTATGGGAAAAAAAATTGCAACACATTTGTAGGGGTTTACATAAAAAATTGCAAGCAAATATCAAAAAATCTAAAAAAAATTACCCAATTTACAAGGATTTATCTAAATCTAAATCAAAAAATAGACAACTGCCCAGACTCGTCGGGCCTTAGAACCACCCAACCGTAAAGAGAAAGAAGGTTTAAAAGAGAGAGAGAGATTGATGAAGGTTTGGGTTTCATTCTAGTCATCACGCGCCCTTTTCTATTCCTTTCCCTTCTTTTATTTACTCCCTTAGGTCCATTTTTATAAGATTACTTTATAAAAATCATGGGTATTAAAAAAAATTGTTGGAGTAATAAATTTGTATGATAAATGTGTTACTTTTACTATATTCTGCTTTTTGTATGACTCCACTCAAAACCCCAGATTTGATGGTGAGTGATACGGGAAAATGCAATTCTATCCAATTTCTTTGAGGATTGGAAGTTTAAAATCCAAATATGCATTTTCTTAACTGAGAAATTTGATGAATTTGGAAACCTTGTTTTATTTAATTAAAAATAATAATTTTTCATATTATAAGAATCTTCTTTGTTGTATGAAAAAAAAAATTGATGAAAATTTCAGTTGCCATTTGTGTCGCCATCGTTGACCGTTTGTATTGCAATTGTCACGAATGTTCCATTCGCGATATATGCTATAATTGAAGTATAAACATTGCCCACAAATGAAATATTCATGACAGATGACGGACATGAATATTTATTTGAGTTTTGCACGGTTATTAAAAAAATAATTGCACCAATTATAAATCAGATATAATACCTTTTTGTGGGCATTGTTGCTATCCTATGAATGGGAAGGTTGTTAAACATGTTGTCCATACTCATAAAATAGCAACTTTGACGACAGAAAATACTACAAACAAATAAGAGAAATGGTATTTGAACAACCATTTTTTGACAACTTTTATGACAATTTTATCTCTCATACTCATATGATCATTCTAATTTCTTTCTCTATTACTTTGATTTTTATGCCACTACCTAAACTTCTCTGTGTCCAACAAGTTGTCACAAGAAATGGTTGTTCAAATATCATTGCTAAACAAATAAATATAAATACTTAATGAAGAAACTTTGACAAAGGAAAAAAAAAATAAAATAATCGGGGTCCCTTCTTGAATCTTAGCCGCTCAATTATAAATATATTATATTTATGGCTTAAAATTTTCCCATTCTAAATGCACCCTTGATTTTGAGTGAAGTAGCGAAATCCAGGAAACATAAAAAAGAGCAAGATTTGTCGAATCTTTTTGATTTTGAAACACAAGTTTGAGTTTCTTCTTTTCTTTGAGCCATCGCCGCTTTGTGCTTCACTTCGACATGTCTCAATCAAGCCACCAGGTATGTTATCTCTCTCTTCTCTCTCTTTCATTTTTCATTTTATTTCATTGCTTAAACCTTAACATTGTTTCACAAAGCTGTCACCTTTTTACTTGCCGCAAAAATGGGTTATTCACCAAATTTATGCTACTCATTTTAGGGTTTTTAGGAATGAATTGGGTTACTTTTAGACCCATTACTGAATGTGTTCATTTTCAGAACCTAGAATTGGTTGAATTGCATGTTTTTACATTTTTCATGGTTTCAAGTCGTTGTTGTTGTTGTTTGTCATTGCTCAGGAGGATCTAACAGAAAAAATCATAAAACAAGAAGACAACTTCAATGATAAGAATAGTGAGAGCTTTAAAGATCAGATCATAAAGCAGGAAGGCAACTTCAAAGATCAAATCAAAAAGCATGAAGATAATATTGAGTTCCTTAATTCTCAATCCAATCGCCTAACTGAATCCGTTGTGGATTTACAAAGTATGTTTAGAAATTCATCCATGTATGCACTTGTTTTGTTTCAGGGAATAATTCATTATCTGGATTAATGAGTGTGATCATGGTAGTCAAAATCAGGATTTTAATCGTATAATCCTACGATTTTACGATTAATGTTGCCTTGAAGGATGATAACTACACCAGAGTCCTAAATTAGTGAAATCCTGTATAATCGCTTCCGTTAATCGTAAAATCCACCCAGGATCATGATTATTGTTTTGTTCGAGACTTTCTGGTTAGCTGTTTGAGACTAGTTTAAGTGCATCATGTAGGCGCTAATGTTTTATTTAGTTGTTTTTTAGACTAGTTAGTTTTGGTTATTTTGAGAATTGTGCAACTATGTTGTTATGTTATGTGAGTTATGCTTATGAACTTTAACATATTAAAAGTGTTCTTTTTCCTATGTATGCTATTTTATACGTATATATTTGAGTTTTATGAATTTTGTATAATCTTAGGATTAATGTAACAATTCTACGATTTGCAACTTTACCTTCCCCTAGGGATTATACGTAAAATCCTCGATTTTGACTACCTTGAGTGTGATTATAATTTAAGATTAATTAGATATCTTAAGTGATAAACCCTAATTTAGTGCATTTTTATGAATTGCTTTGGGAGATAAAAAATTTATGAAGACTTTGATATAGTACCATTCATTTTTTTTTTTAGTGAGCCTTGGAAAGTACCATTCAACTAATGTGACTATATCAGAGAATGGGAATGGTGCATTTCACACTGAAGAGGAAACAGTGGAACAGATATTGAAGAAAGAGAACTCTGCTGCCAGCATATTTTGTTGGATAAAAGCGAATACTCAGACAACAAATTTGGCATTTGTAAAGGATGCTGTGGGTGTTGTGGCAACCCTTGCCATGGTTGAGAGTGATGATTTGAGCAGGTAAATATCATATATTTTTTTCTTCAAATCTTTACACCCTTTTGTTCATTTGGCTTCATTCTTGCAGCTGGTAATATCTGTTGTGGTCTCATTTAGGGCTTGTTTGATTCACTTCTCAAAAACAGTTTTTTAGTTTTTGAAAATTAGTTTGAGTTTTTAAGTTTTGAAAACTAAAAAATTTAATATAATTATTAATATGTATCATTAAAAAACACGAGTATGAGTAATTACCTTTTGTAAAAAAAAAGTACGAAGATATCGACACAAGCGAAAAGGCGCACGCATTCAAAAAAGAAGCAAAAAAAGGTTGGTTTCGAGCCCGTGCGCGAGCTCGCTTGCTTGATTGTACATTGGTGTGTGGATTTTACTCCGAATTGGGATTTGTGGTCAATGTACCCTTTAAAGTTATTAGGTATGTTTTTTTCTTTCTTAAGTTATTTTGTACGTTGTATTAACCTTCTAGTTGTTTTTTGTTTTTACAGAGTAACGCTATATGTCATCTCAGTCTTACGTAATGTTTTTCTTTTTAATCTACTTAAGTGTCATAGAACCGTCTGCGCACCATTTGCTTAAAAAGATAATAAAATGATGTGTCTTAGAACTCAATAGACATGGCAACAAAGCCCATATCCATGGGCACCGCCCCCCAAACCAAATGGACAGGTTTTCCCGCTTTGACTGGGTTTGGGTTTGAGTTTTCTCCGATTTCAAAACATGGATAATGGGGATACCCGAACTCGACAGAGACAGGGCTGAGATTTGATTTCTTATCCATGTTGGGTATGGATAGGGTAGTGAGTAAGTATTTGGGTGGAGGATATGAGGACGGGGAAGGTAAACCCCCTGCCCCTCCCATTGCGACGCCTAGCACTCAACAATAAGATTGTATCATCACAAATCTTTGATTTGTCATAACTTAGTGTATAGTTAAATGATATGATTATACAATATTCAACTATGAACTCATCAAGTCTAATGTATATTTAATTATCAAGTCAATAATTAAACAAATACGGTATATTTGTTAATTAACAAATTTTATGAATTTTAGTTAAAAAAAATTGTGTAAAAAATAGTTTTAAAAGTGTATTAAAAAAATTAAGTTACCAAACAAGTTTTTTACTTTTTCATCTTTAAAACAGTTTTTAAAAGTGTATTTCCCGAACAGATTTTTTTTTTTTAATTTTCTTCTCAAAACAGTTTTAAAGAACAAATTTGTAAAACAATTTTCAAAAACTAGAAAGCAAAACACAATCAAACAAGCCCTTAATCTTCCAGATTTTGGTATGTGTATCTACTAGTTATTCTGTTTTAATACTATCATTAAAATCTATTTAGTCAATTGAGGCGCAGCGCTTAATGCTGTTGCATCACGGTTTTGAGCAGCGGATAGATATAGCTGCTATGATGAATCTTTTGGAATCCTGAAAATACACTCAACAAGAATAGGAGGATGCAGAATAAACGATGTCTAGTAGTAAAGAGAGTGAACATAATGATGATTGATCAGGAAACTCATAGTTAGGGATTCCATTTGATGGAATAACTTGTATTTTAAATTCTTTGACGAGTTATTATAAGCCTTGGATGCTAAATCTTATTTGTTATCGGTTTGAATATTAGTAACAGCAGTAAGTTTTAATTATTAGTTATGATTGTGTTTAATTTAGTGTATTCTTCAATTCTTGCATTTTTATATGTGTATGCTACTATGATCTAAATTTCTTATATTGTTTCCCTAAACTTCGATGTAGCAGCTGTACCACTTCCTGCTATACCGCTATAGCATTTTGGGGTTACCCGCTTTCCACTATTGACTATATAGACTAAATACATCATGCAGACCATTCATGTAACAGAATTAGTAAAGTTTCGAAACACATTAATGCTAGTGTAAATCTTTAAACTTATTTAGCACACTCCAATTTTTTTCTAGTTTATTTAGCACACTCCAATTTTTTTCTAGTTTATTTAGCACACATTAATGTTGTATGGTATGGAGTGTTGGGCGGTTAAGAGCCAATGCGAGAGTCAAGTAAGTGTAGCGGAGATGAGGATGTTGCGCTGGATGAGTGGGGGTAGCACCTATAGTAGAAAAGTTGGTAGAAAATAGGTTTAGATGGTTTGGACATGTAGAGAGAAGACCCGTAGATGCCGTTGTAAGAAGAGTAGATCAAATGGAGGAGAGTCGGGTTAAAAGAGGTAGAGGAAGACCTAAGAAAACCATTAGAGAAACCATTAGAAAGGATTTAGAGGTCAATGAGTTGGATCCAAATGTGGTTTTTGATAGAACACTATGGCGTCATTTGATCCATGTAGCCGACCCCACTTAGTGGGAAAAGGCTTGGTTGTTGTTGTTGTTTGTATTTCTCACTAGCTAAGTAATGAAAAACAAGCTACTTTTTATCATTATTTATTTTTCTAAAAAGTGTCAATTTCGTCTAAAACAGGATTCTTTCCGAGTATGTGGGTTTGGAGACAATGCTTGCAATTGTGTGCAGTACTAATGAAGGCGTTAAAGCACTTGAGAAGTATGACCCAGAAGGCACAATAAACAGTAATGGTGGTTTGCATGGAATTGGATCTTCAACTGGGAAAAAAATTAATGGCCGATTTGTTGTTATATGTCTTGAAGATTTAAGGCAAGTTATACTTATGGGAGTTTTTGTGCGGGTGTGCTCATTTTCGCATGTGAGTTTTTTTCACAATTGATTTATGTAGAAAGTGATATATACTCAGAGGCCTTATTTAGGACCAATTCCTGCAGCCCTGTGCATGGTCTTGCTGTATATCACTCTCTACATAAGACGTGAAAACTCGCATTATAAGTACACGCACGTAAAATTTAGAATACTGAACTGCTAAATCTCTCTGCTTGCAAATTTTAAAGCAGTGTTGTGCTTGTTTTATTTCAGACCATTTGTTGGAGGTTTTGTTGAAAACGATCCACAAAAGAAGCTGGCTATTCCGAAGCCGAGATTGCCTAATGGGGAGTGCCCGCCCGGGTTTCTTGATTTTGCAGTGAACATGATCCATCTGGATTCAAACAGATTGTCTTTTCTTACTGCCAGTGGGCATGGTCTTAGAGAGACGCTCTTCTATAGCCTTTTTTCTCGTCTACAAATATATAAAACCCGGAATGAAATGATGCTTGCTCTCCCATGCATTACTGATGGAGCATTGTCATTAGATGGTGGAATGATTAGGAAATGTGGTATCTTTGCTCTTGGTAGTAGGTCAGTATTAAAATGATCTTCATTTTTTAATGCTATCTTGATTTAGATTATTCTCTTGGTGGTAGACCTCCATTTTGTTAGTAATCATCTGAGGGATATATTCTGCAGTTCAAATTTGCGAATTTAAATAATATCGTAAAAAACATGTTTCGTTGATTCAGTTGATTTGTATATTCCAATTAGGCATTATGATAAACCCACCTGTGTGCATCACAAGTGTATTTATATGTTGCCGAACATTGAAATATGAAAACTTTTGTGTATTACTATGATAAGCTTGTCAGTGTGGATACACAAATGAAATCATTAAACCTAGGCCCTCTGGACAATTTTTGACGTTTGGACAATTGTTGTTGTTCAAAAATAAACTTCTAGAATATCTAGGTTTCGCAGCGAAAATCGTAAGCAGTAATAGTTTGCACAATAAATAGTCATTATTACCGACTTTATTTATGCTTTCTTTTATCCGCGTTAACACGTCATCTTTCCTTCTCATACTCTAATTTAGATATATTACTCTAATCTGAGGATTGACTTGTGTTTCTTTTTTGGGTCTTCTAATCAATGAATTTTCTCTGGCTGCAGAAAGGATGTAGAAGTGAAGTTTCCTCTAATTGCCGGAGAATCCGATGTACCTCCAGATTATACTGAAGCTGAAGATGTGGTGAGGAAGCTTCAATGGGAAACTTCTAAACTTGCTGCTGATATACAAAGAGAGCAGCAGTTGCTGGATTTGAGAAAGGCCAAGTCCACAAGCCAAGCCTGTTCCGGCGAGACGACATGGTAGAAACTTAACCACATCGAATTCTGTGTATTAGCAGTTCATTTTGTAAAGATGTGCAATAGTTTCATGAAATGAGCCGAAGCTGAGTAAAAAAATGAAGTAAACCTAAACATGTAGCTATGCATTTGCTCAATGCCAAGTCTATTGAGAACATAAGAAACTTGGATATTTTGTTTAGCCTATCCCTTTGAACGCGTAAACTTGCTGTGTATTATTTCAGATTAACACTATTTTATGGGCTATTCAATAGCAAATTTTGGTAGATTTCAGGACATAATTATGTGGTAACATTATTTTTTGAAAAACTGGTAAAAAGTTAACAAATATGTTCAGTGATTTTTTTTTTCAAATGTTTACTTCCATTTTTTTTTTCTTGAGGCAAGGATAACTCATTTCATTCAAGATAATAGAGGAAATACAATTTAGAGGATAATAGAAAATAATGGGGTCTCGTGAGCTAAACTCAGTTGGTAGGACAATGCATGATATATGCAAGGTCCGGGGTTCAAACCCCGAATACAACCAAACCAACAAAAAAAAAAATGGGGCTAGATTGTAACTGGCATTAGAGGACAAAAGAGACCTACAACTAGACAATAAAGTTCCTATCATTCTTATAAAAACGACCATTGCTCGAAACTATTGCTTGATAGTCGCTTTCAAAGATGACCTGCTCGAAACTACAAATCATAGCAATTTGGAGGGTGTGTTGCAGAGCAATAGCTTCACACTCAGCTACTGAGCTAATAGATGAAAACAAAACATCGTATGAGCTTGGATAAAGTGGCCCAAGTTGTCGCAGAAACAAACATAGATGTTGAACCTCCCTTCAGATGAGAAAATAGCACAATCCATGTTGCATTTTAACCAGTTATCATTCGGTGTCAGCCATATTGATTTGTTGGGAGTGCGTGTGCGGCTCTTAAAGGGTACGACTGCACCATATATAGTCACAAACTGGTATTAGTCCAAGGCAGCAAGTGGTCACTGCATTGAGAGTTCTTTGCTCCCATAGACAATCATTATGAGAACGACATATCCATCGAATAGATGAAAACCGAGCTCAGTTAACCTCATCAAAACCTGCAAGATTGTTAAAAATAATGGTAGAGAAATTACCACTCACAGGTAAGTAATGTTCGGTTTTGCTTCCTTCCAACAAATAATAGTCGGAAAACTACCACTCACAGCTAAGTAATGCATTTAAACTAGTTTCTGCCTTTAAATGCCTTGAGTAGAGGCACTTCATAAATGATGTGTAGCAAAAACTGTGTTTAATGTATGCTTACATAAATGACGGCTGACAATGAATCAGACAAGAATATTGAGATTTGGAAGATAAAAAAGTTGATCAAAGCACTGGAAGCTGCTAGAGGTAATGGTAATAGCATGAATTCACTGATAATTCCTCCATGTAAATGTAATCGGCAAACTGACTATGTAAGTTGGATTATGATTCTGAAAAACAAAAAATAAAATCTATCAACGCACACGACCCTGTTCATTTTCAAAAGTTGGGGCATGTTAGCCCAAGATGTCTTCTGTGACTAACTCACTATCATATTCTATGTCATTCTTTATCTGGATACTCTGCGAAAACATATTACACCATAATTAAGTATTCCCTCTGTATATACGTATAGATATTATATGTTGTTTGTTTAATTATTATTAGTAATTGTTATGTGTAGTTAATACTATGTGACAACTGTTATATGGAGTTAGTATTAGAGATATAAGTTAGTTACATGTTAGCATTAGTCATATAGTAAATATATAGTTGCAACCACCTCATTAGAAGGCATATTTTATCATTTGTAATATTCACATTTTATCATTTGCAATATTCACATTTTTCATAACAGTTAGAATAATAAATAACAATGTAGAGGAAAAGGGAGGACATATTCCTAGAGTAGTTGGTTGGGGGATCGCAAGCTCTCGAATTCCTAAAAGACTTTTGCTTTTAATAATTTCTTTTGTAATCTACTGTTCAACGTGTCATATTCCTTTTGGATTCAGATTCTCTCCTTCCATTCACTCTCCTTCTCCCTCCTTTCACGATTTGTGTCTATCTCTCTCTAAATTTTAGAAAGAAGATCAAGAGAAAGAAAAAAAGAGAGAAATAGACACATATTTTGAAGGAAGAATGAGAGGATCCAAAATGATTCCTTTGTTGCAAGGATTGTTGATGTTTATATTAATAATGAAGAAAACTTTCTGGTCTGATTAATTTAAATTTCAACCAGTTCCATCATGATCGTAAATTTTATATGTTCCCTTCAAGAATCATTTGACAACGGTTGCAAGTTTATAATTCAATCAGCCAATAACTTGATAACAAAATTCACATTAATTTCACAAGGATATGAACATTTTTAATCGCCCAAAAATGACTAACTACCACAATTTAAAAGCACTTAATTACATCCATCTCCAACAGTTTTTAGAAATATGCCCCTTCTGCCCACAAATATAACAGGCAATGTTCTTGCCATTAGATTCAAATTTCCTTTGAAAACCTGGTGGTGGCTTAATGTCAGCCTCTCTGAGTCCCCCTTTATTAGCATGGTGAAATCTTACATTATCAGGAGGTTCACCCATTTGTTTGACTCCACTGCGAGATTCTTCCTCTTTTGTTACGCATTCCATTAACTTACAGAAAGGTAGATGCTCTTCGCACATTAACTTAATGCAAAAGTCTTTCCAGGATAGCGGAAGCTTTGAAATGATGACACTAACGTGAAAGTTCTCTTCAATAGGCATTCCAACAGCAGCAACAGAGTCTGCAATGCTATTAAGTTCTTGAATTTGGTGAACAACTGATTTTTCATCAACTATTTGAAATTCAATATACTTTTTCACCTGAGATCTCTTTGTTCCGTATTCCTCATACAGATAAACAGATTTTAACTCTTCCCATAACTCATTAGCACTCATTTTTCTATTTGCATATTTGTTGAACAGACTATCAGATAAATGGTTCAAGATGTTCCGCCGACATAATGAATCATCATTTACCCATGTCTTTTCAGCAGCTTTTGTTTCAGCAATCTTTCCAGCACTTGCATCTTTTTCCCCTAATGTAGCATTTGGACATGGTTCAGTGAGCACATAATTGATCTTTAACTGTTTCAAGAGTAACTCCATCTGTTCAGCCCAAACTTGGTAATTCTTCCCATCAAAACGGATGATCTCAATAGGGACAGGTTCAACATGGACAGACTGAATAGGGACAAGCTCAACACGGACAGACTGAACAGGGACAGGCTCAACACGGACAGACTGAACAGGGACAGGCTCAACGGGAACATCAACAACTGAACTTGAAGCTTCTCCAATTTTCCTGCCATTATGCTCTGATCTACATTGTTTCGGTTACAAGCACCAGGTTAGACCGGTCTATGAATATATGTTTACAGCTTTCACTGCTGTTCAAAAGCAACTTTTTACCATGGACTTGTGCACAATTAAATGCCTAGCAATGTGTATTCTTTTAAAGAAAAAGGTGAGTAGTAAATATTCAGAAGAGTGCAGAAATTTCTACAACTAAAATACTACACTGTTGAGGATCATATATCAGGCAGTTATTATACCATCAACATGCATAGAATAAGAAGGAAAACAAGAATCTTCATATCCATGGGTCCCTCAACTACAACACTTAATTGATCAATATCATTCTGATTACATAAATTTGCGCAATTCATGTAATCTCGTAGCTCAGCAGTCAAAATTGAATACGCACCTTATCCTTCCTTCCAACTTAGTGATAGCTTCCTCTATAGCGGGAACACAATTCTTGAAAGTTGACCATTGTTCAGCAGATAAACTTATCCCTGAAATCAACAATACAGAAAAGGAACGTGTTTAGTTCTGGAATTCAGAGTAATCACGTTGTCAATAAACAGAAAAAGAAAATAAAAATCCATTTCATCATTAAGAGAGACAAACTCCAACTTCAACAAAGAGCAACTAGCAATAAACAACATAGATTTTCACATTATGATGAGGCTATCTTTCCATAAACTATTGTGCATCAAATTGCTATGTTGTCTAATAGTGAATTGGAAGAACTGTTTTCTGAATTGTGGATAAAATCTTATTATGAATCACAAGATACAAATAAGTAAAAATATGACACCAAACAAAAAAGATAAGCTGATGTATCATAAAAACTTTGAAAATTGTGATTTGAATCTCCTTTTACCATTCAGTTTAACCCACTGTCCCACTAAAAACATAGAAAAGCAACGAGTGAAGAGATAGAGAGCGAGCAATTGGGGACCACAGAGAGAGCATTGACTTCTATGAAGACAAGGGAAACCCAAAAACAGAAGAGGGAGGGCGCAGAGCACTGTGTACAAGAATTAAAAAAAAAAAAACACCAAAGTAGGTAGCCGCGACCAAAAACGCAATATGCTAGGGTTGTGTTTGTGATTCTGACTAGGGCTATTTTGAGGGTTTACTTTCAGCTATTTCTATCCCATTCAAGGAAAACATTGCAACGAAAAACTTCGATTTTGATCTGGATAGCTTTACCCGGCCCATTTATGGCTTCACCTGCAATCACAGATTTTCGCGCCTCTGCTCCCTTTTTCCATTTCTGAATCATGCAGTGCATTCCATATTTGTGAATCGGCAGATATAATCGCAACTCAATATGCAATTCATATGAGAAATCAATTCAACCTGTGATTCATATCGGAGGGCTTCCATTTTGTTGTGTGTCGGAATATGATATGTACAATACTAACTACAGGAATATGCATTATAGACAGCAAAAAACAATATTAAGAAAGTTTCATATTACATACAATCCCTAAAAATATACTCATCGATGAGTGTTCGGGAAATTTATATACTTGTATATGAAAATAAGACAGTGACATTTCATAATAAAGTCCTAAAAATATTTGTGATCGAAATCCAATAAGACTTACAGTGTAACAAAGCATGCCAACAAGGCAGAAAATAATTCAAGTGAAAACCAATGTATAAGATGAAGCAATGACCTTTAGCAGTGGGAAGCTGTTTTCCATCTTTAGTGTAGAACTCCCTAATTGAAACCAATGTCATCCCTTTGAAATCTCGGACCGCCACATTCCTCCTGGCTGATAGCTACATATCAAACAAGCAACATCTATTAAGATCAATGAATTGCATCTAACATTCAAAAACTTAACTAAACCCTAAATATTTTTCAAACAATAAATTCAAATCAAAGTACTTTTTATTTTTTTTATTTTTTTTCATGAAATACTAATAAGTTTAGGGCTTGAAAATAAGAGTGATTGATTAACCTGGCAAATAACGTCCTCTGAATCGTCGTTTTTGCGTTTGATACCCACCACCTTATTGAAGTCTTGTGGTTGTGGTGGTTCAACTTCCTTGGGTGTCTCATGCGGTGGTACTTGAGGAGGTTTGTCGGCGTCGGTGGCGATGGAGAGAAGATAAGACTCGATGATGGTTCTGACGAACTGCTTGGTCTCTGGGCCGGAAAGGTCGATACCGAGTCGTTCAGAGGCGGCAACACGAATGGTGAACTCGGTGGTTTCATCAATGTTGGATTTTTTGAGTATATCTAACACCATTTCTTCAACTTTTCTTCGTGTTTCGGCTTCCATTCTGATTGATTGGTGCAAAATCAGTGAATGATTTGTTTCGGGGGGAAAGTGAAGCTTATGTGAGTGTGTGTTTATTTCACAAAAATAAAATCCAAGGTTTTGTAATGTTCCACTTTATGTAGTGTGAATCAGAAACAGAAACAGAAAAAATTTGAAAAATAAAAAACGTAGGTTCCACCGAGAATTGAACTCGGGTTACTGGATTCAGAGTCCAATGTCCTAACCGCTAGACCATGGAACCATCTTATACTGTGAATCGAAGTTTTTACTTTTTTTTACTTTAACTTATGTTTTGAAAAGAGATTAAAAGAATTGTTTAAAAATGCCGTTAAGTGCTTTTTCATCTTAATAAATTTTCTTTGCTATTTCAAAAACAACTATTATTATTCTCTAACAAAAAAAAACTACTATTATTTTTGGCTTTTTTATTTGTTTTTATTTGTTTCTTAGGTCAATAGGTGTTTGATTTAAATTTTTTGGTCATGCTAACAACTGTCTTACATATATTGTCTAAGGAAGACATAAAATAAAATTATATCTTAAAAATACAAGTCAAATATTTGTCATAATCATAAATACACTTTTTTTTATGTAAAATTATTATTTTGACTCCTTAAACAGATGGGGAATGAGGCTAATTTTTATTGTTTAAGGCGTATGATTATATTGATTGGTTATGTGTTAAGGAAATCGTGATCAAGATCAGAATTTTCTATCAATGGGTGAATTAATTAATGATGTGTGTGGAAACTGTAAACTACTATATTATTGTCAGTATCAACATGGTTCGATCGATTATTCCGGGGGTGGGGGAGGTTTGAGGCAAGGCGATCCATTATCGCCCTATTTGTTTATTAAATGTGCATATGCCCTTTGGAACCAAAATTTGCCATAATATACCTATTATTACTCACTTCTTACGGATGACTCCTTTTCTCCCCATGTTTTAGCACAATCCTAGCAACATGTTATAGACACTAGCGCTCGTATTTTAGAATGCACCAATCATGACTAGACGAATGGGTGTTGGCGAACAACAAAGCAAATTTTTGTTTACCAGTCATTACGAGAGGCGTTCAACTGGTGCTACAGTCATCAACACGTCCTAGACGCATCAACAATTGTGTAAGTGGCAGCCACCATCAGTAGGAAGAATTAAGTGTGACGTGGATGCTTCTTTCTCCTCTTCTTGAACAAAGTTAGTATATGAATGTGTATTTAGGACGATGAGGGCAGGTATGTGTTAGCACAGACGTTGTGGCTCACCCCTTTCTACTCCATACAAATTGGAAAGGCATTAGGATTACTCATGTCATTGACAGGATTCATGATTCACAACTTGCAAATGTGGATTTTGAGCTAGTTCAACGGAAACAACAACAATGTTACCAAACTTGATATAGTGATAGATGATGTAAGCATCGTCGTAACATGTATATTGAAAAATCTCGTGTCAAATTTAGACAAAGGCAAAGGCAAATAAATGAAGTCGTTCATACTTTAGTTACAAATGCCACATTCTTAACTAGTCTGCATACTCTTGACAATGTTTGCCATATATTTAGTGAGTTGTTAGTTATTGAAATGATATAAGTTTATTTCCCTTAAAAAAAACAAATACTTTATCCCAGCTAACTCGATTAATCCTATTGTTATCATCTTTTTACCCTAAAACAACACAAAATCATGAAAGCAGATTTTCTGCTGTAACAGCAGGGTGTTGCAAAGCATTTGAGTTCGATCAGAATTGTACGGTCATGATCATTTTCACAGTTTTCAATTTTAACTATTCGATCTTAAATGAACGGTTGATATTAAAAATTATGTGTAACAACATGCATTTGCTACAACACCAAATCCGGATCCCAAAATGACATCAAGAAGATAAATGTTTTGTAGTGTAAAGATCAATAAAAACATGAAATCAAAATAAAAGAAAGTAATTGGAGTACTATAAAGAAAAGGACAGAGGAGGGAGAAAAGTTAGGACCCATATTGGCTGCTGTAAAAACAACACGCACTTTTACATTGTGACGAATCTCAACCATTAATTTGTGATCTAATGGTTCCGAAAAGTTAATGTTGTTGAGAATAAAAAAAGGTGTAAATGAAGGAGGGAGGGTAGGTAGATAGCGTTTTCCACGTTTCCACAAATGAGAAAGAAAAAGTGGTAGAGAAATAAATCAGAAGTAGTAGTATAAGTATTGGCTAAAATAGTTAACCTAGATTCGTCATGATCGAGTGACATTCAAAGAACAAATCCCACGCGCGCTGCATATTTACATTACATTCACCACCTCTCCCCGTAACACTTTTCAATTACATTGCAACTCCACGTACTATATAATTCATCATATCATAGAATAATGATAATTCAGCCAATCATATTATAAAAATAAATAATTCAATTCACTGGTAATGTTTCGATAATTCCTATTCTTCATCATCAGGTCCTCATTGCACATATTCCGATCAGATGGACTCTTCTTCCTGCGACCGTCCTAAAGCGGCGGCGATGCGAGCCAACGTCGCCGGAGAGAACCACATACCGCGGTTTATGAATCAATTCAACAGCAAAATTGAAGATGCAGAGTCTAACAATAGGAAGAGGAAGATCGTCGCTGTCACCGATCTCTGTAACAGATCGGAGTCGGAGCTGAATGGAAACTCCACGAGAAAGAAGATGAAACCGATTCATCAAGTTAGTACATGATTCTTTATTTTTGATGATTTAACTATACGTATTTTGTTCTGATTACACAGTAATTCAATTCAATTTGCAGGAGAAGGAAGGTGATTTTGGCAAGGGACTAATGGATGTGTATAAGGTCAACAAACCCAAAAATGGAATTGAAGATACCAAACAACAGGTGAGAAGAGAATTGCAGCATAATTCAGTGCCACAATGCACTATATAAACATGTTCATAATTCATTCATAATTAAGAAGATAAACATTCATAAATCTTTTGGAGAGTGTCTCTTGTTTCAGAATAAACGTGTGTTGGACTTCATTAATTGTAGTTTTATTTGACGATGAAACTTCTCTTACACTAAAGAAAAAGAATTAAAATTTTATTGATAAAATTAGCAGTTTTTTTTTTTATATATATATTTTTATGATTTAGTTATACATTTTATGTTCCGAACACACAATAATTCAATTGGATTTGCAGGAAAAGGAAGGTAGCTGTAACAAGGTTAACAAAGCCAAAAATGGAGTCGCAGATACTAAACAACGGGTGAGAAGAGAATCACACAATAATTCAGTGTCATCTCTTGTCATAAAGTTGTTGATGATTGGAATTGTGATTTGAATAATTTTGAAAATGGACATTTATAAATCTTTTGGGAGAATGTGCCTTGTTTCACTGTATTGTGTGTCAATGTATTCGGTATTATTCACATGTATGTTGGAATTCGTTAATTTTAATATTGTTTTGATTACGAAGGTTCTCTTGCCTTTGATTTTTACCAAACTGTTGTTTTCTCAGGGTATATCCAAAAAAGCCAAGAAGGGTGAAAGTTTGATGTGTCATCAGTGCCAGCGGAATGATAAGAGTGGTGTTGTCTTTTGCTCAAGTTGCAACAGAAAGCGCTATTGTTACGAATGCATTGAGAACTGGTAAACTTTCTTTTCTTTAAGAATCGTGAAAATGATTTTATGATGTTGTCTTGAAGAAACCAGTTGGTTTCCCTTGTTGATTCACAATACTGGCCGGCAACTCACTGTGATTGAGATTAATCAGGTACCCAGGAAAAACCCGAGAGGAATTTGAGAACGTGTGTCCATTTTGTCTGGGTAATTGTAACTGCAAAGCTTGCTTACGGGAGTTTCCTGTGCTGATGGTAGATGTCATGCTTTGGATTTTCAAAAATTTCAAAACTATATAATTTATACGCTTACCGTTAGTTTGATTTAAACTCTTTTCCCTGTTTTCACAGGACCGAGAGATAGACGCCAGTGTCAAATTACAGCGGCTGCTGTACTTGCTATCTAAAGCCCTGCCAATTCTGAGGCATATCCACCGGGAACAGAGCTTGGAACTAGAGACTGAAACCAAAATAAGGGGTAACGTGATGAGAAACACGTGCATAGAAATTTAGTTTAGTTTTGTTTTGTTTTATTTCTTGAATTCTACCTGATTATATGATGTTAGGTAAGGAACTACAAGAAATTGACATAACAAGAACAAAGCTAGATGAAAGTGAACGCTTGTACTGGTACAGTTACTTACTATCATAAGAAATTAGAATGTAGTCATTATTATTTCTGTTACTATTTTGGTTTCATCTTCTATGCCTTTGGTTTGTCTGGGACTTTGTGGAAAAGAATGCGGTCCTTCTCATAAATATTTCACAACAAGGCTTTGTCACTTGGAGGCCTTGATTGTTTTACCTTTTCATAATATCCTATTTGATCCTAAACTGAATGCCTACATATATTAATGGCAGTGACAATTGCAATACATCCATATATGGATTTTACCGTAGCTGCCCCAACACCGGTTGCTCTTATGATCTCTGTCTCGTGTGCTGTCAAGAGCTCAGAAAGGGCTGCCAACCTGGAGGTATGGAGGCTGGAACATCTCATGAAAAATTTGAAGAGATTTTTCACCATCACAGTTCAACAAAAAATCGGAGTAAAATACATCGTAAAAGATATGACTGGGAGAGCGAACTTGCACCTACTAGTTTTCATTCTCAGGCTGACTTCTCTCCCTTCCCAGAATGGAAAGCTAATAGTGATGGTAACATTCCGTGTCCTCCAAAGCAGCGTGGAGGTTGTGGTACAGCATTACTAGAACTGAGACGCATTTACAAAGCTAATTGGGTAGCAAAACTACTAAATAATGCTGAGGATCTCACTAGAAATTACACACCACTGGATGTGGATATTACTGAAAAGTGTTCTTCTTGCCAGCTAAACTTGTTAGAAGGAAAAATCAATCCTGAAGTCAGGAGGGCAGCATTCCGGGATGACAGTAAAGATAACTTCTTATATAGTCCAAACGCCCTTGACATATCTGATGATGAGATCGAGCACTTCCAGAGGCACTGGATGAGGGGAGAACCTGTGGTGGTGAGAAATGTTTTGGCCAAAACATCTGGTCTAAGTTGGGAACCAATGGTTATGTGGAGGGCCCTCAGAGAAACAGGTTCCAAAGCGAAGTTCAAAGAGGAAACACAAAGTGTTAAGGCTGTTGATTGCTTGGATTGGTGCGGGGTAAGTTGTGCAAGTAAATTATTTGAAAATAACTTATCTGCTCAGTCACACTTCATTTTATTTACACGGCTTTGCTTCACAGGTTGAAATTAATATACACCAACTTTTTCAAGGCTACGTAAAGGGTCGAATGCATAAAGATAAGTGGCCAGAAATGTTGAAATTGAAAGATTGGCCTTCATCCACCTCTTTTGAAGAGCGCTTGCCTAGGCATGGTGCTGAATTCCTTGCTGCACTTCCGTATATGGACTACACTGATCCAAAATCAGGTCTTTTAAATTTCGCTAGTAAACTTCCTGCTGGCTCGTTGAAACCAGATTTGGGACCCAAAACATATATTGCTTATGGATTTTCTGAAGAGCTTGGCCGAGGAGATTCTGTGACCAAACTGCACTTGGATGTGTCTGATGCGGTAATTTCTGCTCTAGGAAATCTTGTGTTTTTTACATGTAGAAACCTGCTGTTGGGAGTCCTTACTAATCGCTGATAAATCTAATAATCTGGTATTAAAAAGAAGAAACAAATAGTTTGACGAAGAGAAGGCTATACCAACAGAAAAAAAAAGTAATACCAACAAATAATGACAACAATAAAATTGCAATAAATCAATAAAATTGCAATAAATCAATAAAATTGCAATAAATCAAAAAATGGTTTTTCACTATCTAGAATGCCTTTCAGGATCGGTGTTATCACTGATAATAAATGTGTCTTGACCGTTCCTTTTATTAATGTTGAAAGTAATCGCTTGCTCAAGATATGATTTTTAGGGACTGTACTTATTAATCCTTTTTTATTTGGTTTGCTTCCATACTTGTTCCAGCATTTTTGAAAGCCACAGTGCCCCTCCCATATGCACAAAACAAAAGAAAAATCAATCACACGAACTAAACTGATAAAAAATTATGCAAGCCTAAATGAGCTACAATTTCATGCCAAAGAATTGGACAATGTGATGCAAATTCAAATACATCAGGGATGCACCAATTTGGGGTTAAAAAAAAAGAAGCTTTCTTGCATTGATATTTAGAGGTAGTGTATATGGAGATTCCAGTGCATATGACCCACAAATGGAGAGAATGAGGTGTGCAGATTAAAGGTCTTTAACAACAGTTCTCTTTTGTTGGCATTTTTTTTTTCTTTCTCTCCCTCTCCCCGATGCTCTCTTCCTTTGAAAATGGAAGATGTTGGTGAGATTATGTCCGGTGTCACTCTTATGGGTGATAAAAGATTTTGCTCTCGAGCCCTATCTGCCTCTGGTATTATGCCCAATGATGGATGCTTGGATTCTGGACTCTGAAGCCACCAGCCACATGAAGATGTCTAAGACAAAATTGTTTACTTCATACTCTCCTTCTAGTATTCATTATATTGCAGTTGCTGATGGTTCTTGTGTTGTTGGCTCTGTGAATTTTGAACTTCAACCTTGTTTCCGACGGCAAGATGTGCTACATGTTCCAAGAGTCTCTCATAACCTTATCTCCATTCGTAAGCTTACCAAAGATCATAATTGTGTGGTAATTTTTTGGGTTAAATAAGTTTTTTGTCCCTTAAAAATCTCGAATTTCGTTTATAGTCCTTTAAAATATTTCAGCAAGTTTTGGTTCTCAAATATTTTCCATCACGACTTTTGCTCCCTGTTTTAAGTAAACTCGTGTGTATCTTCAACTTTTTTTTTTGCAATTATGTTTTTTTTTTGTGTTAACCCTCCGGTTCTTATGGAAAAGGGGTTTTGCAGTTATGTTTAGTATATTATAGAAATCTCTCTTCCGAAGGTTTACATTTTTTTCACAAGAGATTAATTAATTATGATTTTTTAAGTTTAGCATTTAAAAATTCATATTTATTCATATTTTGTTAAAAAAATTAAATATTTGTGAGAGATTTTTTTGTTATATTATAAGCATCTTTGTATAAATTTATTCAAAAATATGAAGGGTACATATTAGTTGACTACCAAAAGTCATGACGGAAAGCATTTAGGGACCAAAACATGCTGAAATTTGTTAGAGGGACTAAAAACAAAATTTGAGATTTTTATAGGGACAAAAATTTATTTAACTCTCAACTTTTTTCATTCTTATTGTACTTTTCAGGATCTTGCAGGGGACGATTTGAGTTGTTAAGGAACATGGAGGACTGTACTATCTTGTCTGGTTTTTCTAACTGGTCTGAAGTTGTTGTCGTCCACACTTTGGTCTTAGTCAGAGTTTCACTCTTCTACCTCACAATTTGGTTTTAGCTCAAATGTCTCGGTCCTCTTTTTTCCATGATGAGTTTTCCATCTTTTAAAACATATTCAGTCTTTTAAGTGTGGCATTTGTCATTTTTCTAAGCACAGACTACTTTTTCTTCCAGTCTTACTAATAGTGTGGAATCATTTGATCTTATTCATTCAAACATTTGGGGACATGTCCCTATTTCTAATATTTCTAGTGCGAGATAATTGGTTTCTCTTATAGATAATTCGTTTTTCTAGCACGAGTAACTTGATTTGTTATTATGATAGATAAATCAAGAGTACCCTAATAATATTGTACAAACACAAATTGCGAATGACATTAAAAGATTATGTTCTAACGATGGCAAAAAATATGTCAATCATAGCCTTTCAAGCTTTCATAGTAAACTAGGCATTATCCATGAATTTACATGAGCTGACACCCCACAACAAAATAAGGCTCTAGAAAGGAAAAATCGTCACTTGAAGTTGCTTGAGTCTTTTTCTTCCAAATGTTTGTCCCAAAATTATATTGGGGTGAAGCAATATTTACCGATGTCTATTTAATTAATCTCTAGTGAGCTAACTCTAGTGTATCAGAGAAGAAGTAAACCTGATCTTCTCTTGAAACAACCTTTATCGCCTGAACCGGAGGTAAGTACCGAAAATAATCCTCTAATTAGTAATTCTAAGATTTATGATACTTTTGATATTGATCGAGATAATTTACCTATTTCTTTGAGAAAAGAAAAAGGGTCTTGTGCCACATCCAATTTCTCAATTTGCCTCCTCTAATCATCGTTTCCTGCAGCATCAAAATTTTATTGCAGTAGTTGAATGTGTGAGATCGTATCATATGTTCAAGAAACATTGAAAGGTACAAGTTATGTCCAAGCTATGGATGAAAAAATGAAAACACTTGAAAGAAATTAAACTTAGGATATTGTTGAGAGGCAAGGTGGATTTGTATAGTCAAGCACAAATCAGATGACAATTTTGATCGATAGAAGGCTAGATTGGTGGTAAAAAGATACCCCAAGACATATGACATCAATTGTGAGGAGACATTTGCTCTAGGGGCGAACATGAACATTGTTTGGATCTTATGGGCTCTTGCTACTCGACTTTTACTTGGGTGACTTTAGTGCACATAGAGGATGGATAAATGATTAAAATAAAATATTTAGATGAGAGAGAATGGTTGATTAAGAGAGAGACTGGAACAAAGGCACCAAAGTCATCCAAGTGAAACACCTTGCTACCCACAATGGTTGAGACCTACGCCAGTTTGATGTGTGTATATGGAGATTCCCCCAGTATTTAGACCCACTGGAGGAACAAACCAAGTGTGCAAATTGTGGAAAGTCTTACATGGGCTAAAACAACCTCCCTCGGCGTGGTGTGGAAGATCCACAAAAGCAATAGGGGGCATATGCTACAAGTAGAGCCTGGGAGGAGATCATTCTTTTTTCTTCAAACATTCACAAGGAGGAAAACTTATTGTTCTTCTTGTTTATGTTAATGATGTCATTATTATAGGTGATGATTTGGAAGAGAGACAATTGCTCAAAACTATTTGGAAAGTTTGAGATGAAAGACATTGGCAAACTCAAGTATTACTTTGGAATTGAGGTGACATACACATATCAAGACATTTTTATCTCAGAGAAAGTATGTGCTCGTTCTTTTGCAAGAAACTAGCAAACTTTGATGTAAAACTGTTGGTGTTCCCCTTGAGCAAAATCACAAGATAAGCTACAAAGAGATAGTGCTAAGATTCACATGGCTCTGTACTAGAGATTAATGGAGAAGTTGATTTACTTAGCTCACATAAAGCCAAACTTAGAATATACAGTCGATGATAAGATTCAATTCATGCATTATCCAAAGGCGAGACACCTCAAATTGTGGCGTGTGTTGCAATATCTCAAGGCTACTCGAGGGAGATGACTCCTATTCAAAAAGGTGGAAGTTTAACTATGGTGACTTATACTGAGCTGGTTATCTAGGTTCGATGAGTGATACAAGATCCTCCTCCTCAAGGTCTCAGGTTCAATTCTCTTTGGTGCAAATTTGGGTGGGCTAATTTAGCTTATTTGAAAAGGAAAAAAAGGCCCACTTCAGGCTATTGCACATTTTCGTGCGGGAACCTTGTGACTTGATAACTACAACGTACATTGCTTCTGGACATCAACTGGTAGATGTGTTAACAAAGGGTCTATTAATTGAAAGATTCAACCAACTTACTTGCAAGATGTGAACGATAGATATCCATTTACCAACTTGAAAGAGAGTGTTGTAAACATAATTTTTATTACTTGTACATATTATATTGTGCTTGTTAACTTTTGGGAAGAACTCTCTACCTCACAAGTATAAAAACTTGTTAAATTCTATCAACAACAAAAACCATTTACAAATGTGTATGAATTCCTATTTATAGGTGTGCAAGTTGAATGCTAAAGGCACCTCCTAGATTACTAAAAATAATCTATGGGCCCAAATTACACAATAAACCTCTAAAGAGAACTTAATTGTGACATTTGTTGTGGACACTTCTGATAGAAAGTGTGTCTGACATGTGTTTGTGTCTGCCACTGACATGACACAGACGTGATCAAATTGAATTGTCATTTTCTCAAATTCTTATCGGTGTCGACATCAGTGTCCCTGGCATGTTCGTGCTTCATGTATTGTCACAATTACAAAAGGAGACAACTAAAAAATACAAAACCTAAGTTGCAACCATTTTATTACACTTCCAAGAAGACTCCGAAATAATTTGTTTTCATTGGGCTCTCCAACAAGTTTAAAACAACAATGTTTTCTTCCATTTTCGTTTAAAGTCTCTTACCTTTACTTCTAATAATCACACCCTCTTGTCCTTGAGCTTCTTGGATGTCCTCATTACTCAATATTAAAAGCTTGTGATAAAATTAATTTGTTGGTGAGCCCAGTAGAGGACTATTATTCAAGAGAAATTCTCCATGGAGGTATATGCATGTGCAGACTATGCAGAAATGGTGGCCGACGGGTGATCCACCTCAAAGTGTTGCATATTTCTCGGTGGAAATTTGGTGTCATGCAGAAGTAAAAAGCAAAATATAATTGCAAGGCCGAGAGTCCAGACGCAAAATTTTGAGTGATGTCTAATGGGGCTGTGAACAGTTGTGGATAAAATTCATATTGATGATCTCAAATTAAATATGAGACTTCTAGGAGGCTATGTTGTGAGTATAAATGTGCCATTAGTATTACAATTTACAACAACCTACTTAAGGGTTAAGCAGATAGATATAGACTGAGACTTTTCAAGGAGTAACTAGATAATGGTCTTGTAGCTACAGCATGCATCCCTTGGGGGTATCAATTGGAAAAACTATTCTCCAAAATATTTCCTGCAAAAGTTTCAAGGTCTTACTGGCAAATTGAGAAAAATAGATATCTATTCACTTACTTGAGGAGAAGTGTTGTGTTATAGGTACGTACGTCTTCCCATCTTCCAATTTTGTAGTTTGTAGTTTTTTTTGTTTTTTGATAAAAGTAGTTTGTAGTTATTACTCTGTTTACTTAATTTTAGGATAGCCATTTATAGAATTATGCAGTCTAGTTTATATGAAGTGACCTTTGTTGGGGGAGTTAAGGAAAGGAGTGATGAGAATGTCGATGGTTTGACCCCTTCTCCTAGCATAACGCTAACAATATTAACTTTGTCCGTTTAAAAAAATAAAGAAACTTTTTACACAGTATGGAGTTGTTTTTGTGTGTTTGCATGTGTCTTCATGAGTTCAATTTTATTGCGAACAATTAGTATACAAGTCTAATTATTTCCACTCCTGAAAATTTGTAACCTCCTACTTTTGCAGTATTTTAGTTACGATGCATACTTTTGCAGTATTTTAGTTACGATGCATAAAACTATAGCTTATGTCACATAATTTTGTGATCGAGATTCAGGTGAATGTGCTGACACACACAAACAAGGTGAATATAGCTCCCTGGCAAAGAGAAAGCATAAATAAATTGAAGAAGGGATACGATAAAGAAGACTATCCTGAACTTTATTGTGAAGCTTCAGCCAATTTTGATGGAAAATCTAAATCTAAAGCATTGGACCATGATCAAAAGGCAGAGAATGGAGTTAACCGGATTACACAAAGTAACCAAGCAGATCAGTGCATTTCATCAATGTCCGAAGACTGGTGTGGAAAGTTAGAATCACGGAACAGAAAACAATGTGATGATAACGGAAAGGGTTCTTGCACTTACAGAGATGTTGCTGTAAGGAACTCCTCTGTGGAAGATAGTGTTAGTAAAACATCATCTACCGAAGTTTTAGATTTTTCCAGGTCTTCCAAACTAGAACATGTTCAACCTGAAACCAGCTTAGCATCAACTAAGGCAGAGATAAAGAAAGACAGAATGAGGATTAATTTTTCAGATGGTAATGTGTCTAGTGATCCCAAGATAGAGTCAAAACAAGGCATGGGGAAAGATTCTTTGGACATTGATAATGGGGCTGAGGCTGTCCTTGGTGGTGCTGTTTGGGACATCTTCCGCCGGCAAGATGTCCCAAAGTTAATTGAGTACTTGAGAAAGCACAAGAAGGAATTTCGTCATATCAACAATGAACCTGTTGATTCAGTGAGTAGCATTACCAGCCATTGTTTACTATACTAACCATAGGTGGAAAGCTGAGTCTCTTTTATTATGCTGGTTTCAGGTTATTCATCCTATTCATGATCAGACTCTATTCTTAAATGAGAGGCATAGGAAACGGCTAAAAAAAGAATTTAGTAAGATACTTACCTCATTTGCCTGGTTTAAATTTCGTTGAAAAGTACTACCACAGCATAGTGAACATCTTTTTCTCTATGCAGACGTTGAACCATGGACTTTTGAGCAACACCTTGGTGAGGCTGTTTTCATTCCAGCAGGATGTCCTCATCAAGTGAGAAATAGACAGGTAAATATAGTCTGGTGACAAACATGTATTTTTAAGTTCTTAATATCATCTACATTCTTATAATCTCTGCAAATAGTACGATCTCTCACTCCTGATCTTTGTTTTTGTATTTTGTTTTACAATACGGTTTCTTTGTAATTATTTGGACTAAGTCAATGTTTGACCTCTAATTCACAGTCAATAAATCTTCCCAGCAGCAAATATTTATTTGAAAAAGGGTTTAGATTATAGCTGTTGTTATTTTGTAAAGTTGCAGAGGAAAAGATTAAAGGTAGTTGCTAGAACAAGTGGAAGAAGAGTTTGTTTTTCATTCAATTCAAACGTACAAATAGAAAAGTCCAGAATAGAAAATAACTGCCCACTGATATCATGTTCCTATAAGTTAGGCCACGATAGAATACTAGAAAAAACTGCTTGCTGAAAACTAGGAGGAGAAGAAACTGAACTAGAAACTAGGAAACATATTTAAAATATTCAAAACAGAAGTAAAATAAACTCTGCAGACGTGGCAGCAGTTCTAAACACAATAGCTAACACTCCTCCTTGCTTTAGATACTGCAG
>Ga0228710_1000784_pt1 | contig 43834 bp, 21 predicted proteins | sample MedpolnodulmetaG_FD_177995 | JGI IMG/M metagenome (GOLD analysis project Ga0228710, IMG submission 177995) | Root nodule microbial communities from Medicago polymorpha collected in Santa Monica, California, United States - pink nodules | ecosystem: Host-associated > Plants > Roots > Nodule... | reverse complement strand
GAAATAGTGATTTTGTTTTTTTTTTTTTTTTAAAGTTATAATAAGGTAAATGAAAATTTTAGAATTTGGAATTTTAAGTAATTTAAACACTTCAATTTAATTTTCTTTATTTGTAATTTTTGCTGTTAGGATAGGGCAATTGTTTTTTTTAAGATTGTCTTCTTTTTGGTGATGGTCGGGGTTTGAACCCCGGATCTTATTTTATGGATTGTCCAAACCAACTGAACTAAGCTCACGAGGACTAAGATTGTCTTGTTTATATAAATTTTAAAAGTTTTGGAGTAAAAATATAAATATATAGGATAAGAAAAGTGGTTTAAAATGATAGTTTTAAAAAGTTTGGATGAAATTTAAATTTTTGAGAGGCTGGAGGAGCAATCTGCAAAATTTAAAAAGTTACATTGACCAATTTACAAAATTTGAAAAAAGTAGGGACTAATTTGCAAATTTTGAAACACATAAAGAGCAATCAACAAAATTTGAATATTTTATAAGGATAATTTAAAATTCACGGTAAGGAATAATGTTTTTTATTTTATTTTTACAAAATATTTACAATATTACTCATATTTACCTAAGTAGGTTGTCTGATAGGTTTTTTAAATGGTCTTTGGCCTAACATTTTAAGTTAAATAGTCTTTTAAAAAAGTCTAGGCCTTCTTTGTTTATGAAAAAAGTTTAACCTAATTTAGGTTATGCCGTAGGCCTCTGTAAGCCCGTCTGATCTATTCACATCACTATTTATAGTCTTTGGTAGATAAATAGTATTGTTCTGATCATGATTATAAGTTTTGGTTTGGTTTCTAGATTCTCCATATGTTCCGGAAAAAAGTTCATCCAGAAAATTCAACAGTTGGACACAAATCTGGTAAACATCGAAAGAATGAGAACAAGAAGAAAAATATGAATGATGGAGGTCCCAACAAAGGCTACCTTGTGCATCCAGAAGAAGATTCATCTTCTTACAGGGAGCATTGGATCAAAACAGATGCAGATTGTAAGTGTACATTATTTTTCCATATGCTATGTCTACCTCATATTTTGTAGCATATTGTTTACACCTGAAAATAATTATAATGTACACATGCATTCTTTTACTTACAACAATAATGAGAAAGCCCTACTTGTATCCTCCTCCTTCCTCCTTTCACTATATCACAAAAAGAAAAATGACAAAAAAGAACAATACATAGAAGAAAAGAATCACTAGTGGTGTGTGGAAAACCTCATTGATAACTTTGAAAATGATGAATCATAAATAAAATGATTGATTTTCGATGAACAGTCTTATCAATGTTTGCTTTAACATTTTTTTTTCAACATTCATTTTTTATTGAAAAAATTCATGTGAGTTCCACATAAATTGATGAGCTCATATAATTTTCAACTAATAAAAAGTCGAGTTAAAAAAAATGTTAAGAGTTAGTGTCTATCTCAATGAGATGAAACATATGGTAGTTAAGTATCAACTTTCTACTCTTATGTTATATTATTAGGAGAATTATTTTTCTCCCTTTTAAAATTAAAATTGCTCATTTTAAAAAAAATATTATTAGGAGCGTGAGTTAACTTCTGTTGGATCACAAAAAAAAATTGCTCATTTTTTTGATCCAATAGAAGTTAACTCACTCGATATTTTTCAACGGTAGTTAATACACGCAGACACTTTTAAGATCGGTTGATCCGACTTAAAAAGTTATTGAACCGATCTAAAAAGTGTCAGCGTGAGTTAACTACCGCTAAAAAATACCAAACGTGAGTCCATTCCCGCTGAATCAAAGGAATGATCAATTTTAAAAGAGTGAAGAACAATTTTCTTTTATTAGAAGTCCATTGATAAATATATCCCTTCTTTTGTGGGATATAGCCAATTGATAAGTATCAACTGATGCTTCTTGTATATGCCACTTTGAGGCTGGAGCCCATATTCTGTTACACCTTGCCTACTACTTTTAGCACGCCTATATATGTCTTTGTTTGTTCTTACTTGTTTTTTCTATGCATATTGCAGATTTAGTTCTAGAGCTGTGAAAGGAAAAGAAGAATTATTTGGGCTGTTTTAAGTTTTTATCCTCTATTAGTAATGTGTAATCTCGTGTTTGTACTTATATATTGTGGATCTTATTAATTACTGTTTGTGACAAATACCAAAAGTATTATATAATATGAAGCAGTTTGGGTTGATAAATGGAATAATTGAGGTTGTCATCTCCAATGTCTGCCTCATAGTATGTACTATGAAATGGAAAGGTTTATCCATAATAATATTGATAATAAAAGTAAATTAGACATTGAGTTGACAATATAAAGCATAATTGATTTAGCCATGTATTATATCATGCGAGCATTTCTATCCACACCTCAGTGTTAACCAAGTATGTCTTTCTGTTGTGTTTGTGATGAAAAATGATGTTTGGATAACTTTTGGGATAACATATTTTTTCCTTTTTTTATTTTATATATATATATATATATAGGCATGACAGAGAGTTATCTTAAAAGTTGTCTCAAAATAGTTATAAAAAATATCATGTCTCTTTTGTGATATATCAACTATTTTTACTTTTAATAGTCTTTCTATTGTTTTGGTTTTTTATTCATCAATGTAATTGTCTAATTGTGATGATGTTGAACCTATTTGAGTTAGTTCGGTGGTGTTAGTTTGGGATATTAGAGTATGCTTCTCCTCAAAATCTCAGGTTCGATTCTCCTTGATGCCAATTCAGATGAGTTAGTTTAGTTTCTTAAAAAGAATGTGATGATGTTGAGGATTATGTTTATTTTATATCATTGTTTATGATAAAATTATGTCTTATCATGTATTGGTCGTAGATTCCCCTAAAAAATATGTACTAGTCGTAGATTATAGGCTAGGTGTGCTCTAAGGATGATTGTTGATCATAAGTTAAATCGTTATGACTTACAAAATAGATATGGTATAATGGTAGTTATTAGTTAGGAGTGTTCAAATTTAAACTGATCCAAAATCAAACTGCAAATTGATATAAAAAAAAGGCAAAAATCGTACAAAATTGAATATTATTGGATGTGCTGATGTTGTTTTGTTAAAGTCGTTCGGATTAGATTGAATTTTGTATCACTTTTTCTAAACCAACCTGAATCAAATCACATAAGTAAATTTGGTTACTTATTCAATTTTTCTGAGTACCAGCATTTTCCATTTTGTTGACAAGGAATGATAAAATTGTAATATAATAATAATAATAATAATAATAATAATAATAATAATAATAATAATAATAATAATGTGAGGAATTGGGAATTAAGACTGTTTCAAATCACATTGTGAACACCCTAATTACAGTTGACGGGATATGAGACCTTGGAGAATGTCAATAGAAAGGTCTTATAGAAATGTGGAGCACCACAAAGAAGTTCCAGTTGTTTTATTGATTCACATTGACTAGACTCTCCGATTTGCTTGTTGCACTGACCGTCTGACCCATAATAGTTGAATCAATGTGTCTAAGTTAGTTGCTTTTTAGGCAGCATCAATCATATGTATACTTAACAGTGGTCTTTAGGATATGTGTGCATTGTTAATAGGGTTAAATAAGTTTTGGGTCTTTATAAATTTTTAAATTTCGCTTTTAGTCTTCCAACTATTTTATGTCACCATTTTTTGTTCTTGATTTTAAGTCAACTCATGTGTATCATTCAAAAAAAATTTTGGTAGTCATGTTAATATATTATGGAATTTTCTCTTGCAAAATTTAGACTTTTTTAATAAGAGATGAATTAAATATACTTTTTTTATATTTTTGACGCTTAAAAATGCATATTTAACTCATATTTTGTTAAAGAACCTCATTCAAAAAAATATGAAGGATGCACATGATATAAATTAAAAGTCAAAACAAAATATGGTGATAGAAAATATTTTGAGAACCCAAAAATGAAGAAAACTTTAGAGGTGACATTTCACAAGGGAAGGTTGATTCTTTTTCAACATTTTACAAAAATTCCCCACATAGTATAGGGAAAATGTTATTTTATTTATTGGACTTTCTACACAATTTTAGGCCTATGTAAGTAATGGGCCTATGTAATGCTAACTGAAAAGCATCAAGCCCAGATGAACATTATATTGAAACCCCCACGTTACAGATTTCTACCTCACCACATATGACAAAAACATTGAGTAAAATTTTCGATAGATAAATTTGGTTAAATAATTTCTGACTTCTAAAGTATGTCGGAGCATAGAGCATTGATGAAATATTTCAATATATTACTATGGAATATTTAATGTTGATAAAAAGTTTTAAAAAAATTAAAAACTCTTGCTTAGAAAATTTACAATGTGGTAAACATGAATAGAAAATATCATTTAGTGTTGATAGTTACAAAAATATTACTTGAATTCAATTGTTTATTTTCCCTTTTTAGGCCTGATTGGTATTCAATATGTTCAGATCTAATCCTTCATGCAGTAGACTTACAATGAAAAAACAACTAATAGACAACACAAACAATTTTTTACATCAAACATACCGATGAATGTAGTTGTAAAAAGAAACAGAATGACAGTCACAACATAGATTGATCAAACGTTCAAAACAAAAAATTTAAAGAAAAAATCCATTGAGCATAACACTACAAGAAAAACATTGATTTGGGACGGAAATTTCTGTTGCACATTAGTGTAAATTTCCATCCCAATTGAAATCTTGGACAGAATTTTGGAAAAAATATGTTCGTCGCAATTTTTGTTGTCGTGATATTTTGGGGACGGAATTTCATCTTTCATCGCACGTTTGGGACGGAATCTGGGATAGATTGTAATTAATTGTTTTATCCCAACTATTTAATTTTGTCCCAACACTGCGACAAAAATCTCAAATTATGTCCCGATGTTTGCAACAAAATACTTACATTCCGTCCCAGATTGGGTTGAATTTATTTATTTTTTAAATTATTTGTTGGGATAAATTTATATAAAATTTTAGTCACAAATAAATAATGTGCGACGAATGTTATTTACAATATTCTTCTGCGATTTTAATATCTTTATAGCACATTAAATTGTGTCATAACAATTTCAAAAGAATCATTCTAGGGTACAATTCAATTTGAAAACACCAATAGTTCCATCAGAAACATACAATATCTAACGAAATATCAAAGTATTATCAATCATCCAATAGGATATAACCTTCTATTAACTTGATGGTCTACAAAATATCAAACCCAATTAATTCTTAAGTTCTAATAACTTCCTCGAATCTTAGCGGTGCTGAAACAAAAAAACCACGTACACCAGCAATTGTTGATTTGTCTAAGAAATATCCAATGTTTGATTATGTACAATAACACAAGGAAAAAATTAGTCATTAACATGTGTACCCCAAAGGCAATGTCAAGCTATCAAAACTCATGGTTGTCATCCATGTATTTGATATCAAATGTACCCACTTTTACAGTTATTTAGAAATGCAAAAACAATATATCATCTTTGAATTTCAAATGAGAATGATGTGCATTATACAAAAACTTTAGAAGATGACAGCTACTCTTCATTATTCGAGATCCATTTGAAGGTGAGAAAAACACAAGAAGGAGGGTTGAATTTTGCTAGCTTTTTCCTCTTTTTCAACTAAGTCCAGAGTTCAGAGTCAGATAAAGTTCAGATCCTGAAACAATGTTCAAAGTCTAATGCAGCGGATAAAGTAAAGATAGAGAGAGAAGAGAAAGACACAAGCAGATATACAAGTTCCTTCCACAATCTGGAAGTAGTCTTGCCCCCCTTGCACTTTCAAAGAGAGTTCACTAAAATCAGAATCTGATTACAAATGCTCAAGTACACAAGCAAGAGACTTCAAATACTCAAGCACACAAGCAAAAGATTTCCTATGCTCAAGCACAAAAGCAAGGGACTTCTAAACAAACCAAATTACAAAGAAAAATGATTGGTTTGAACACTTGATATACAATCAGTGGTGTTCACAATACAAATCAGATACAGACTCTTAAGATTCTAGAACTTCTAAGATATGAAAGTTTATAAGAAATTCTAAGTGAACTGATGTGCAACAATTTCAGCAAAGTTTTGGCACAAGTAAATTATTGTTGAATCTCTACAAATCTTTAAGTCTTCATTCCTTTATATAGAGGTATGATTGATACGTTGTAGAAGTGCCAACACATCAAAAGAGTCGTTGTTGAAGCTTCATCATCACCAATGATCTGTTGGTTTATTTGGTTAATGTCCTAGGAGGGAACAATTTGAAATCTGTTCCTTGTTTGTAGAATTAATCAGCGTGGACACACTTGTAGTAGTACTATGTGCAGGTAAGAGAGTGGAGTAGTGGTTGTACAATTGTATTATTATCCTTTTCCTGCGCTCTTTAGTGGATAAGCATCTAATGCCTTCTAATTCCTCTGAAATAGTCGTTGCTCCAGGCTTTTATTCCTTCTGCTGACTTGTGTCTTCAAATAACGAAATTTAACTAACTCCAGGTTCTTGACTTCAGACTCTATGGTCTTTAGACTCAGACTTACAACATAAGCTTCATTTGTAACTTCCATTGCTCTCATTTGTTCTTCCAGAACCAATACCTTGTTTAAGGGAATCATCAAACATGGAGTGTACATCATCATCATCTTGAAGAACATACCATAAATGACATTTGTGACCATTTTCGTTATCTTCTGCCAAACGTGTATGACCAATGTAAGTGACACGATGTGCAACTAACGACATAGTTAGATTATCATTAACAAAACGAAAGATGCTGTCAAGGTAGCTCTTCAGCTGAGTTAATGTTATGTAAAACTCTAATTTTGCAAAAGTTTTTTGAGTAGGCAAGGTCTAAGAGATGAGATAGTAAGAAAAGAAAGACTTGATGTTTTAGATATGAGATGAAGGTCAAATAGTGTCGGTTCAAAATTGACCACAAAAAGTGTCGGTGCAACATGATCCACAAAAAGTGTTAGTGTGTTACTACTGTCAATTAACTCTTGCTCGAAGGTTGTGTCCTAATTATTAACTGATTATAGATTAGTTCACTAAGTATTATCCAACTAAAGATTAGTTGCTTGAAGATTGTGTCTTAACTTTTAACTGAATTTAGACTAGTTCAAATACAGTTTTAAACCCAATGTATATGTATTTAGGGTTAGGGCTAGGGTTAAGGTCTTAGGTATTTTTTAATTTGATTTTAATAAGTGTTTAAAATATTTATTTCACATTAGATAGATCAAATGACCAAAAAAAAATGTTAGGTATATCAAATGTCCAGAAACCTGCCAAGTGGCACTAAAACAAAATTCTATTCTCTAAAATCACATTTTTTTAGATCCAACAACAAATAACGCGTATGAATATCCAGTCTTTCTCCAATCCCCAACAAATAATCGGCTGTCACCGTCACCATCATTTTGATCTTAAATCATCATTGACCCAAAACCATTTCTTCTCTAAACGCTATCACCATCGACCGTCTAATTCGACCCATAACCTAGATACATTCCCGACATGAAAGATCGAGTCAACAATTCTTGCCGTTGAAAATCCAAATTTTGGCAGGATACTTTGGAGATGCTCATCTTGACTGGTATTCAATTTTATGCTAACCCTTTGTTTTTTTGATGGTGTCCGGAATTCGAACCACAAACCTTACATATATTATGCATTATCCCTACCAACTTAGCTAAGATCGCGGGGACTAACTAACCCTTTGTTTTAATAAATTTTAAATCAAACATTTATTTTAATTAATTGATTTTAGAGTAGAAGAAGACATTGGCTTAACAATTTGGTTTTGTCTGAAGTACGCTATCAAGGTCGCAAAGCACTTTTTCTCAATGTTTTTCAATCATCTTCATTACCGCAAGATCTAGCCACATAAAATATAAAATAAATTCAAATTCAAGGATCAATTAAAAAAGTGAATTGTGGTTAATATTTCTCTACCAATAAAGTACAAAGTGTGTTATAGAATTGACCGTGTTTGGATACATTAAATTGAAACATTTGTTTTTTTTTGTTTATTCTGAAGACACCAACTTACTGTGGGATGTTCATTTGGGAGGATGAGGTAAAGGACTTTGAAGAACATGATAATAAGGTTGAATCTGAAGTTGGTGCACTCGCAATTGAAGTTGTAGAAAGCTTGAAGAAGAAGAATAATGGTAAGCTTACGCTTAAGTTAATTGCAAATAGGTCTGTGAAAAAATAATTATGGTCTTGTTGGTACTGTTTGTAATTGTTAACATAGGATTTGTCAATAGTTGCTGATTTTAGTGTATTTTTCTTTGTTTGTGATAGTCAGTGTCTGTTTTAAGGCTAAGTTATTGATGTTGTGATGTTATGTAATGTTTTATCAATGAACTCATGTTACTTCTTGTTGCTTAAGCTGAAGGTTTTGTCTGAAATCTGCAAAATTTTGGGAAAATGAAATTCACCTTATCAATGAAATCCATTTGAAGTTCTTAAATCTGAAAATCCACTTGAAGATGATGGAGATATGTATGAAGTTGTTGCATAAAATTTGGGTAAATCCAACCATACTATAAAACTTATATAAAAAAAATTGTAATTTGATATTTTTATTTTTAATATATATTATTTTATAAATGGTGGTTTAGTGTTGAACATATGTGTGTTGTTGAGTCTCTATCATTTGAAATAGTGTACAGTACTTTTCCCACTTTACCATGCTTAGTCATATCTCAGTCATATATATGTACACATTGAACATCTAAACTAGACTTCAAGAGCTAGTATACACTAGGGGTAAGTAGATTTAACTTTATTAGTTTGGTTTCTTGTTCACAAAAACTTTGTTAGTATGGTTTCTTGTAACAGACTTAATAAAATCTAAATTTCATTTGGACTAATTGATTTAATTAAATGGTCACAACCACCGTAATTAATTCAAACAGAAATGTTAGTTAAAAATTAATGCCAACTCTTATATAAGTATGTATGTATTACAATTACATTGAATCTAATGTTATGTTTTTGTCAACTAGCCTCATGCACATTCAGGGTTTTGAGTGAGAGGAAGATCATAGTGATGTACAATTCACTTAAAGGTTTAAAAGTTCAGCTTCAACATGTTGAAGAAATTGATTATTGTACATAGTCAATTTAATTGTTTATGGATATTGTTTATTAGTTAACTAGTTAGTCTAATATTGTTTATCAGGAATTGAAAAATTGTTTCTTAAACACCATAAATAGAGATTTCAATTAAAATGTAACAAATATGTCATTCTTTCTTTGTTATAAATGGTCACCATTCATGGTTCTCTTTTCTCTTTGATCTAACTACAAGGATTCTTTAGTAATGTGATGAGAAACAGACTTATTTTACTTGAATTTTAACTACAAAGGATTATACTTGAAAGGTCTTATTTTATCTATATGCAATGGTTTGTACTTGAAAAAGTCTTATTTTATCTATATGCAACTGAAATGATGTTTATGTCATTGTTATATTGAAACTTTTGTACTACCTTGCAGAAAACATGCTTCCCTTGTTACTTTCTTTTACTGCCCTTGGAGAGTTGTAACTAAATGTTTTTTTACAAGTTGTACTTGTGACCTATCACAACTTGACACATCAGCTAATCTATACAAAGTTAAATGACCTTTTTAGAGCAAGTTTTTCTAAGTTAAACGTCAGTTTTCAGTACGGTGTCTAACACTTTACATACAACATCAAATATTGAAGGAAAAAAACAAGATACTAAGTGACACTTCTAATGGATCCAAACATGGTGCATGCTTCATATGATGAACATCAACAACTCTTGGATGAAAACACCAGGTATGTTAATGCTCTGAACTTCTAAAATAACAACTCTTGAAAGAAAACATGTTTCGCTTTGTCTTTGTTCATCTTCTAAAATATATTTTTTTCAAGTATGAATGAACAACATTTTTTATATGATGCTGACAGTGAATGTTATGTTACAAAGACCACACGCATTGAGAATGTTTTTCAGATTCCTACTTTTGGAGTTCTTACTTTGGAAGATGTCATGAAGAAAATTGGCACTTTGAAACAGTTTATTCATGATTTGAAAGAGGTGAGCTTCTAGCATGTGACTTTCTTTCTTTATTTTGCTTGCTTCTTTCTTTGTTTTTGATAGGGGTGTACATAGGTTGGGTTTGGTAGGTTTTGGCCTAACCCGTTACCCAACCCGTTGATCAATTCATGGGTTGGATTCAACATTGAACCCGCATTTACATAGCCAGATTCGAACGAACTAATTTTTTTGGGTTGGTTCGGGTTGGGTTCATGAGTGCCTATTCAATTATAAAAATATTTTTTTGGTTATATTTATATGCACAAAATAATACTAAATTTTATTTCCCTGCAAATTTTCGTAAAATAGAATATATATATATATAGTCCTTAATTTATTTGTTCGTTCATAAGCCATATCCTGTGTAGCACTTTATTCCACAACCCTTAATTCTTCATTAATTAATATAAAATTCATTCATTCATAGTACGAATCACTTAATAATAGTAGCAAAATTCAGAAAGCATAGAACTTCTTCAACAAAAGCAAAAACAGTAGCAGCAAAATTATATAATGCAACAGCAAAAGAAGTAGCATCAACAAAAAATGTAGTGGCATCATCGCAAATAGTAAATCCAGTAGCAACACAACAAACAAAAAAACACAACATCAGCAACAATAAATCCAGTAACAGCACAATAAACATCACCAGCAATAGCAAATTCAGCCACATCACAGCAACAACAAATTCAATAGTAGTCAAGCAAACATCATCAACAAGAGCAAATCTAGAGCAGCACAGTAACAAAATACGAACAATAGTAAATCCCTCGAACACTACTAAACATAATAATAATTAAACAAATTAGCTAAGCACAACAATAACAACAAATAATAAGAGATTAATACAACACCAACAGATACCTTAATTTTCGGTATTAGTGATTATGTTAAGCTCAGCTGTTGTAACGCCAAAATCAATATTAACTAATCCAGCCAACTCTAAAAATTTAAACATAAACAATTACTAACAAATATTTTTAAAACTATAATCGAATATATTTAAAATTAAAAACAAAGTATCCATACCTAACTCGATCTTTTCCACTTCAACCAACTCAGCTTCTAAATCAATGACCATGGGAGATTTGATCCAATTTTGGGTGCAGATCAAAGCTTCAACAGTAGAGGGATTTAATGAACTGCAAAATGAGTTAAGGACTCGACCTCCAGTACTAAAAGCTGACTTAGAAAATATTATGGATACAAGAATAGACAATATATCTCGAATTATGTGGGAATAAACATGATATTTATTTGAGTTTACTTTCCAAAAAGTGAGAATATTAAATGTAAAAACATCATCTTCAGGATCATCCTCTAGATACCTTACCAACTCATTTTTTTGTACCTTCCGTTGTTTTTTCTTCACTCTCATTCGAAACATTTTGTCCCAATCTTCATTTTCTTCATTTTCAGCTCTAGATTGAGATACCTTGTTTGAAGATGAGGCATTAGAACCACCACTTTCAAGAGAAACAAGATACAAAACCTTATAATGCTCAAACAATCTGTCAACAAGATTTGTCAACTTCTTCACCATAACTTTTGACTTATATTCACCATACATTTTGAGTACAAATTTCAATATGCTCAAGCTTATAAGAGGGATCAAGATAAATAGCAACAAACAGAAGATAATTTATTGCAACACTTTCCCAATACTTGTCAAACTTCACTTGCATGTTTGGAGTCATGGTTTTCAAAATTGGATCAGTAACATTGTGCCTCCATTTATCCAATGTTTTTTGAATTTCCATCAATTGCTTGCAAAAAGAGTTAGCAATAACATGCAATGACCCAGAAAAAAAAAGAGTTGCATCATAATAAGTCTTCAAGAACTTCACAAAAATCACGGGAACGTTCCCAATCATCATGATCAAGACATCCTCCTGACTCACCACCAAGACTAGTAACAATGGCAGCATCAACATGCTCTAAACAATAAAACATATGTTCATATTTTTCAGCAATGTTCAACATAATATAGGTAGAATTCCACCAAGTTACTACATCAAGTGTTACCATTGCTTTAGAACATACACCTACATAATATGCACACTTCTTGAAAGTGACCAACCTACTAGGAGAACTCTTGACAAACTTACATGCAACCTTAAATCTTCGGACTAATGCATCAACATATTTTAATTCATCAAGTACAATCAAGTTCAATATGTGAGCACAACATCTCATATGCAAGTACTCTCTATTAAACAAAGTGTAACCATTCCAAACACCCATGCCTCTATTTAAATAATTAATAGTCAAGTTGTTAGCACTTGCATTGTCAACAGTAACACAACAAATAGATCTAATATACCAATCATTCATGCAATTTTTTAAGGCTATTCCTATGATTTCACCTTTATGGTCAACAATTAAATTGAAACTCAATATTTTTTTCTTCAAAACTCACTCATCATAAATATAATGAGTTGTCACACACATATAATTTATGTTTTGAATTGATGTAAGTATCATTTGTAAGAGATACCACTTGTTTATTTGCAGACAACAAAGATTTCAATGTTTCTTTCTCATCAAAGTACAACCTTAAACAATCTCTAGCAATGGAAACATGATAAGAACTTTTAAAGTTTGGTTGAGCCTCACCCATGAACATCTTAAATCCTTCGTTTTCAACATGTTTAAAAGGAAGCTCATCAATAATTATCATCTTCGCAAGTGCCAATCTAGTACTATCTTGACTAAAATCAACTAGTTTCAAACTAACACTATTAGGATCATCCTCACTTCATGTTCCAGTGGCTATTGTCTTTTGTTTTTTTTATCAACTACCCTATATGGGTTTTTTAAGCACATCTTTAAATCTTTTCCCAAATTAGTTGTGCCATGAGTAGAACTATTTGCCACGTATTCTTTCCCACAACACAACCTGATTTTCAACCATATTAAAATATTTTCAACCTTTAGAACGCCTTTGAGGGGATCTTTTTTTGGTTTGCTTACCGTTGTAGCAACTCGTACCTCAGTTACAGCCCCTTCTTGTTCTGGTTGTAAGTGAGCTACTTGCACTCCCTCCACTTTCATTTATACAACAATTTTGAACAACCATCATTAAAATAACATCAAATAATATACAAAAAGTATAATTGCATACCAAATAACTACAGATAAATGCTAAATAGGACGAATTAAGTGTCCACGAATAAGTGAAAACAACTTTATAGCAACGTAGTGCAGAAATTCAACCATAGTTAAATTTTGATCAATGAATAACTATATACCTCTTTTGTCAACTTCTCTTTAACTATTTTTTATTGATTTAAGTTAATCTCTACTGAATTAGCTGATGAGAAGGTATCCGTTTTGTCGTTACTGAAATTTTGTGAAAGGGTACTTCACACTATTTAGCATCTCTCATAACTACAATTTTATTCTCTAATTTTATTAAAAAAATAAAAAATCCTTATAAATTTGTATAAATAAATATACCAAAAAGTTAAAAGCTAAAATATAAATAGCTTGAAGTAACACCAGTAAAAAACAATCAAAATTTGTAAATGATCAAACTTAATCTCATAAGAGAAGAACATAATCATATAAAGGGATAAGGTGATGACATGATAAAACCTAATGATCAAAATACAAAAAGGAACTAATATCATAACCATGTGAGAACTGAGAAGTGAAAATATTGTTACTTGGTCGGAGAAAGAGAGAACTAATAAGGGAACTTAAAGTTTTGAACTGATTGAATTGAGAAGAGGGAACTTTAAAGCCGACGGCTACAGTTTCTATGTTTGGGAAAATGAAATGAGAGAAGACTGAAGAAAACAAGGTTTTATTGTGTCTATGTTTGGGCTCAACATTGGGTTTGGGTTGGGCTTAGCTCAGATTAAAAAATAACAACTGTGGTTATATGTGTATACGGGTGTAAGCTAAAACCCAATAACCGAACCAAAGCTAATGGGTTCATGCGGGTTGGGTCAGGTTAGACCCGTCCATACTAGTTTCGGGTAAATTTAGGGTTGGGTTGGGTTGGTTTGGGTGGCTAGGTCCGCGGGTGGACCCACACCTGTGTACACCCCTTGTTTTTTATGCTATTTACGTTTGGTTTTTGTGGGTTTTTTTAAAGAGGTTTGTTTTTTTCATTAGTCAAATAGTTTTTTTCTTAACAGCTGATTATTTGTTTAAATACTTTTCCTTTATCCTCTAGTTCACTGTCTCCCCTCATTTAAGCAAATTTTTTAAAGAAATTTTGAAGCAACATTGTCTATATTATTTTGTAGAAAAGGAAAACTTTTAAAAAAATACAAAATCATGTGTAACAGTAAGATCAATGCATGACATTTTTTGTGGATTCAAAACTTTTGCATTGTGGTTGTTGATGTAGTACTTGCAAACTATCATTGTTAAGATTGAATAATTTTGGTATATGTCATGAAGATTAGTACATAAATTCACGTGTATCCCAAGTTTTTAATAAGTAGGTGAAACACCCAGAAGTCAGAATTTCAACACGTATTTCTACTTACTAGACCGCCGACCCGTGCGATGCATGGGTCCTTTCGACTAAAAATACCGACATAATTATATAAAGATAATAAAAGATTTACTTTAATTCCCTCAACAGAAATTCACTTTAATGTAATAAAGTAATAAACATTGATCCACATCATTTCTTGTATTAAAAAAAATTGATCCACTTTAATCATAACATGTTAGGGGTCATTTTGTTTATATATTATACGATATATAGTCATAGTTATTATAAAATATAGAATACTTCTTTAAATACCACAATTGATGTTACATTAGTATCGTCATCGTCTTTATTGATGATTAATTCCTTCATCTCTGCTCTTAAAATAATCCTTAACATAACGTATAACAAAACACGTGCAAACACAACGTTGAGAGGTATATATCAATATTTTTGGTGATCGACCTTGACTCTTATTAATAATCATTGCAAATAAAACCATTATGAATTGGTACCCCTATTTTTTATCCTTAGCAGATAAATGCATTTACATCTATAGTAGCTACAAATCAGTGAGTAACTTGCCAAAAATAATAATAATAATAATAATTAGTCAACAGAAGCATGATAAGTATCTCCATGCTCTCCTTAAAAAAAGTATCTCTATGATCTAGTTCTCCATAAATTAGGCATATAATGGGAATCTCAAAAATTTTGCCCTGCCTTGTACATTTCAAAGCAATGCGTGAGTGGCTGATTAGTGGAATTCTCTTAAGCTATTAAAAGTTCTTTCCAAAAACTCATTTTAATTTGTACAGGTTAATTGCACACCTATTGATTCAGTTTACTAATATATATTTAAATAAAATATCCAACCATGATATAGAAAGAGAAAAATGTCGTGAACTATGATTATGCCTATTTAATTTTTTTTTGAAAAAAATACTATGAACCTAATGTTAGTAACCATCTTTCAAATTTTGATTGATACCTATATATAGGGTTTAAGTTATTTTGATGTCTATATTATCTGTTTGCGCCCTTTTAAAAAAAAAAATTATCTGTTCAAAATAATTCGCATAAAATTTTCCCTATCACTATAAACTATGTTAATATAATCTATGTATGTGAATCTTTTTTTTTAAAAAAAATACGCGTGGAAGGAAATTTTTAAGAGATATCAGTTCTATACTATATATACTTGAGGATCGATCTTGGGTAATTTTTTTGTTGTATTATATGTCAACAATATAAATGGTTAAAATAGCAGTGTTGTTTGCTTCAATCTATATATAAAATTGAAAATAAATAACGGTGTTTTTTGTTATATGCTTTACATATATACTTGTTAACAAAAAAATAATAATTAAGACGTATATTGAATACATTTAATCAAGTTCTATTGAATATCTAACTATTAGCATAGCTTCTCCTTAAAAAAAAACCATGTTTTTAGATGTGCAAGTTTTATTAGATGCAAGTTGTAGCAACATACCTAATAGACTAATTGATATAAGGGCCAATTTAATGATGGGGGGGAGGAAAATTCAAATTCAAATATAGAAGGCAGAAAGTCACCAAGGCTAATGGGTGAATCTCATTAATTGCAATTGTACAAGCTTCTTAAGGAAGCTAGGTTTAGTTGTTAAGGAGGGAATTAAGGAGTGTAATTAGGGTTATCTAATAGCTTAACCTTATAAGCTTTTAGAATAAGAAGATGGTTAAATATGTGCATGCCAATATGCCATGTGATGAAAGTGAAATGAATGATTTCTTGAAGACATACTGATATATGTGTAGACTATTTGATTTTTTTTTTTTGTCTTAGAATAAGTCTAAAATAAATATTATAGAGACGAGTTTGAATATGAACAAATTTTGTAAGCACTAAAACAAATCATCAAGGACCATGCTCTTACTAACACATTTCTGACTAGCCTAAAGATTGCCTTTGTGTCCAACTTAAAGGTTGATCTCTTTAAATGTTGGTGTTGAGTTTGAACGACAATATCACCATAAGAAGATGAAAAATCAGTCTATATCTCTCTATATCTCATGTAATTCAACGAACGAAAAAATTGTTGCAAAAAATCAAGTAAGTTGGAAAGAACTGATACATAGTTTCCAAATTCAAAATGCAAACCTTCACATCGAGAAGTTGTTCTAAAACCCGCAAAAAAATTACCACAAAAATCAGCAGTAGCCCACATCTTCCGTTTTTGATACATCTCCAACATTTAGGGGTTTTCTTCCAAGCCAAATTTTGTAATTGGTTCTTCCCACTTACGCTGAAACACATCAACATCCATGTCACCTAACATGCAATGTTTAAACTTTGAAACAAAGTGAAGATTTTTTATCTTGCTAGTGGCGTTTTGTATCAGATCCCAAGCACAAAGACAATGATGTGCTTCTGGAAAAACTCTTATTTCATTTCTCATCGTCAAATATCCATCAATAATGACCAGGATCGGAACTTCCACTCCCATCGCTTCAACAAAATTCTCCAAAATTCAAACATATGTGCCTTCAGTTTCATCACCCACATTTGAACTTCCAAAAATAATGCTCTAATTATGTTGGTTTACTCCAGAGAATATGACTAATTGTGTATTGTATTTTATTTTCTTATAAGTTGCATCAAAGGCTAACACATCACCAAAAACAGAGTAGTCCGTGCGACTAACACTGTCACACCAAAACAGATGTCAGAGTAAACCATCTGCATTAACCATGTGCCTCCAAAACATCATATTGTCCCTCGATGACATATGCTTCAAAAACTCTAAAGCTTGTTCAACATCAGAATTTCCACACATATGTCTCGTCCTTTGCTCGTTATACATGTCTCGTCGAGTGTAACTAACATTTTCATACCCACCAGTTTGAGACGTAAAATAACCATAAATTTGGGTTGTTGAAATTCCTGATTTCCTAATTGTCTTCATCTGGTATTTGTCATACTCACTCATCTTTCTATATGTAGGAAGCATCCTCTCAAACTTTTCCTTAACAAAGGAATGGTTATGGTCATCATCAAAGAGTTTAATGTACCAACGTTGGGAACTCGCATCAATGTGAACTTGTACTTTAACTTGACATCCGCACCTACTCACTAGTTTGTGTTATCTCTTACGAGATGTTGAATTGATGTATTTTTCCTCCCTAATGTCTTCCCTATGACAAATAAATTTTTGTTGAACCACTTCACCTTTAATATTTCTAATTAGTCTACTATTTCTAGCCATATGTAGTGTGGTCTCATTCTTGAAAAACAGTAAGGATTTCACCAACATCCATAATGCAGTTTCTACCAAAAAAACAATCAAAGATAGAATTCTATTTTTATTCAGCCAGTCAAAACATAATTGGTGTTACCGACAAAGCATAGAAGAAAAACATAGAAGAAAAACAATTTTTATTCAGCTAGTCAACACGTAGAAGAAAAACGTAGACAAACTTTCTACTATCACGTATTTAACGTTGTTATTGTATCTTAAAGTTTACCTTACAAGGTCCTTATACCTCTGCATAAACCTTAGTTCACTATCAGACTTCTAAGAATGACAAATATGTTAAAGGTGGGTTGTTTTCAAAACGATCACGTGTTTGCCTAATTGAGGAAGTAGTAAATCATATTCACTTAGCATTAGACACCATACTAAAAAGAATCCACAAAAAAAAAAATCGAATCAGTATATTCACTTAGCATTAGACACCATATTTACTTTTCAAAACTATAACATGTTTGCCTAACTAAGGAAGTAGTAAATCAGAATCGAAACAATTAATTTGAAAAAGAAGAATCCACAAAAAAAAATCAATAATTTTCAGACCAACTAAAAATCAATAATTTCTATGATTTTCACAATACACACCATACTACAGATAAATGAGAACTTTTACCTTCAACAACAATCTGATGAGTGCATAAATGGGTTCAGTTTAACATATCTGAAGATTTTCAGCAAGCAAGTGAATGAAGGTGTGGAATTTTCAACAAACAGAAGAAGATAGATAACAAGCCTCTCTTCAACAATCAATTAGGAAACACATGAAGGTGTGGAATTTTCTTTCATGTTTTTATTTTTATTTTTATTTTTAAAGCCTCTTTTCATGGTGATGTTTGTTGATCGTGTGGTTGAAGAATAAGGAGGAGAAAAAGTGGAGTTTGATTTTTGTGGTGTTGATAGTACTTTTTTTTTTTAAATGGGGGATGTTGTTCACAGTTTAGTATAATAAGTCATTAATGATTTTTTGTCTGAACTACAATACCAAACAAAGCCAATGCCAACTTGTTTGACTGGCAGCTGCAGGTAAAAAACATTTTTCCCATGGTGGGAAAGGATTGGCCTTTTTCATGTGAGATGCACCAATTTTAGGAAGTTCTGAAATGAAATTTAAAAAATTTATAGGGACCAAAAAGTTATCTAACCCTTGTTAGTATAATTGAATTTTAATAAAAGCTAGTAATAAATAAAATGAAGTTATGTGTTGTTTGGACATCTATTATACTCATTCTAAATGTTTTATATGCTTGCGTTGTGATTCTCTCTGTGCATACCAACACTTTTCAGATGTGTTATTGTGTACTGATCTTCATATAGTTCTCTTATTGTGATTTTCAAAGATGCGTTGTGCTCAAAGAAGGGATGTCACATGCTAGAATGAAATTTTCATTAACAATCAAGAGTTTTCTTGTTCTCTCATTAGTGGCTATGAGACGGTGACGATTGAGGCCTTATTTTGAGCCTAAGACACTACAATCATATAATCAATTGATCTTTTGATTTTTTACTTCATATCTCTCATTTTGCTCGTATGAAATCTCACTAAACCCATTGGATTTTGTAGATTGAATCTTTTTCTCAAGTAAGTGATGATTACACATTTGTTAATTGATTTATAGTTCAATAAGTTATGATTCAAATATCTCTAATTTGTTTATTGGTAGAGCTAGTTTTTAATTGCGCTATGACCTAGCTTTTGTGCTCAAAATCTACCTGTTATGGTAACGCTTCAATTAAGATAAGGTTGTGAGATGCATTTCGATTGAGTTATTGTGTAAAGATAATTAGTGACAAATAAGAATGTCTACTTCCCATATTATCCAAATTTTAAGCAATTCTTAGACTCTATTGAATGAATTAAATATATAAATATGATTATTGACAAGAGAGGTTAAAATGTGAATTAACAACATTATTAAAGTGTTGTGTAACTTATATTAAAAATATGTGTAGTAAATTATGTGATAAATAGTAATTTTACTATGTCGTATTGATTTGAATGACACCATTATATTCTAAATGACTATGTTATATTCTAAATGACTCAATTATGACTTTGTTATATTCTATATGACTCGATTATGAATATGTTGTATCTTAAATGATTTTATAATGTTCTTATATTAAATTATAATATATTCTAATTGATTGTCATATTTTGATTGACTCTGCTATGTGAATTTGAGACCCTACAATGTTGATTGAACTTTAATGTGTTTTGAAAATATGTGAAATCATCCTTATATGCATATCTGAGTCTCATATTATGAAACTTTGTATAGTCAAAATTGTTAAAAGTGTGTATGCACATAAATTATGAATAAGCGAAGTGTTGTCTAATTCCTAACCCATGAATACCACTCTACATATTTTAGACTGAGTTTGTTTAGGAAAAGGAAGTGACCCGTTTTAGGATGTATGATCTAAGCGAAACATGAATTTTTTTTGTGTAGTCTTCATATATGTAGGGCTTGACAATCCTAAGGGTTAGAGAACACACACTTATTGTGCTTGATAATGGGGATCTACTTGTTAGATCACGGGTAGTTAAAGCGAGAATTTGTAAGTGGCCGAATTAGTAATTCTCTAATGTTATATGCTACTGACACCCTTTTGTCTTTTGGTGTGTCACTTATATGGATTCTATTTGAGTCGAGCAAGTTTATGAGGACTTTAATATGTTTATCTCTTGAATGACCATTTACCACGTTCCATGACGTGTGCTTGGGGTTACAAAGGACTTTATGATGTTTTAATGTTCGACTCAAGATTTTAAGATCATGCCAAATATTAATTTTCTTAGTACCAAGTATTTACATTTTGTTGAGAAATTGCATATCCTCACTCTAATTATGATATTTAATGAGTTTTGATATTACTTAATGAGAAATTGAATATCCTCGCTCTAATTACTTGTGATGTATGTGACTAGTAATATCCTAAGGTTACAAATTTGTGTTGCGAAAAGTTTTTAAAAGTTCTTATTTTTGAAAGGAGAATAACCAATTATTTCCTAGAAAAAGTCTTAAATTATAGTTAAGAATTTTTAGAGTGACTTGATTTATATTGGTTTATATATGGTTTATTATAATTAAACCGATTTTAAGACAAATATGTGGCTTGGTATTAATAATTAATTCATATATACGGGTAAATTTAAATTTACATTGTTTATAATATTTGCACACCCTTATAATTTCTTAACACCAATTTAACACCTCACAATCTCTCTATCTTTCTCTTCCTATCACGTCACAAGATATCACATTACTATCTTTATTTATATCACTCTCATGGTGTATAAAGTGTGTATGAAGGATTAGGATCCTCTAAATTTCACTTCTCTAGCTTTGATTTAGAGATCTTATTTCCTTTTTAGACTTGGGTAGGCTTTGATGATAGCAAACTCACATCACAAAAGAAGAAAAACTACGGAGGCACAAGATGAAGATGAAAACTTTTAGATTATATAGTGAAAATCATTGTAAGTATGATCTTTATCTTTGAATCATTACATTCAAGATCTATATAACTTAGAATGCTCAAGAAATCTTTTTGAACTTATCACAAGTCATTTTTATATGTCCCCATACGAAGAAATGCCTGAAAACTTCTTGAAGATCATTTTTAAGCATGTGTAACTGGTTACACATTATATGGTAACCGGTTACCAGTGTTACATATTTCAAATTTTTTAGAACGTTATAGTGCAACCGGTTACCACTTTCAAAATTTCAAATTTTATGAATGGATACCATTTCAAATTCGTGCCTTTTTATTTTAAACCATTTTTGAAAGGTAGCATTGCTTCATGGACATTTTCTAAAGCCTCTATAAATATATTTAAGATAAATACAACATTAACCAACTTACATATTCAAATATTCAAAGATCAAATATCACTTGCTTACAAAAACTCCCAAATTTTCATTTTATGAAACCTTGATTATATTTTCATATCCAAAAGGGTTTCTGAGCATTAAGATGTATTCATTTGAAATTTATATTGATATGATACAACCATACAATTATTTCTTCATTACTTCTTTGTAAAATTCTTATCATTGGTTTGGTGAGAATTATTGTTAAAGATAGTGGGGGTTCTATCTTGTTTGTTTGTGAGAATTTCATCAAAGTTTTTGATGAAGATTCTTGTTGTACAGATAGTTGGGTGTTATCTTGTGTTGTATAGAAATATTGTTTGAGGGCCTTAGGCGTAAGGTTGCTTGTAGCAGATTTTTTTTTTTTTTTTAACGATTGTAACAAAGATTCTGTCACAGTGAAATCCTTCACGGAGTGTGGAGGGAGTAGATGTACCCATATGTTAGAAGGGGAACCACTATAATTTCATGTGTCCATTTTCTCTTCCCTACTTTTTTTATTTTTCCATATTTGTTCATACCTTCAACACAATTTTTCGGAAAAATAATAAGAACCATAAACTCACGAAAATCATCCTAAAAATCTAAAACCCTAATTCACTCTCCCTTTTATGTTACAATCAAATTTCAAAATTTAAGTTACTTTCACCCGCTGTAATTTGAGCGAAATTTGGTTTATCCCTGCCATATTATTGATTTTGTACCATCAAAATTCATAAAGGTCCAAAACTAAATAATCTTTAAATTATAAGGTTGAAATCTAATATTTTTTTTTTTATAGAGAGATAAAACAGAAACCGCTAATATTACGAATGGTAAAACCAAAAAGTATACACATGATAGACCATATATTAAGCTTATGCCAATTTTTTGTTTTCCCGACTAAACTCGGTCTTGCAAATACTCCTTCAACCTAGTCAATTCTCATCCCAAATCATGAATCTCAAATAGTTTCACACTTCATTTATAAAAAAAAAACCTATGAATTATTCAATTTTTCTTATAGGTTGTTATACAATTAGATTGTTCTTTTTATAAAATAAAATTAGATTACTTAGACTAGAATTAGTTTTATACCGACAATATACTAACTTTTCTGTAGAAAAAACAAAAACAAAAGCAAAGTGATAAATAATATTTGTAAATCCATTTTATTATAACTTTTTGACAACTTTCTTTTGAACTCACATTATATTTTTATTATCTCTCTTCTTTTTTCTTTATCTCTCTATTGTTTTGGACCAATGAAAAAAGAGAAGATAAAAGTTATCATCAAAGTTGTCACAAATGGTTGTTCATTGAATAACTAATGCATTTGGTCATAATTATATGTCAAATACATTAATTATTTATTGTATCTAAAATGTTGTTTTTTGTTTATAAACGTGATCGGAATGAATATATGTCACTACTCAAACAAAATAGAGAGATACTCCCTCCGTTTTTAAATATAAGCAAAATTGACTTTTAAGATTCATTTAATTAATGATGTATGTGGTCCATATGAATCACATATGTTATTAATTGAATGAACCTGAAAAGTTAATTGAATACGAGATATCAGTTGACTGAATCTATCGGATGATTCTAGAAATTGCAAATGAACAATAATGGAAAGCACTTTTCAATATGAAATAAAAAATGAATACTATGGTTGTTGTCTACTGTCATCTTCGTTGGTGTTTGTTGGACCACACCACCAATGCAGCATGAGCATAGCATGGCATATGCCCTTCGTATATTTTCTATTCCCATTCAACAACCACGTTACATTAACATTAGTGGCCATTATCAATTTTGGTTGATGCCAAATTGACAATATCAAAATTAATAAATGTAATATTTTGTAAGAAAACGTAGGAATATTTTATAAAGAAAACCATGCTCGTTTCGGTTGGTTGAACTTGAATGAAATGCATTTGTTGAAAAAAAAAAACAATCAATTCAATTTTAAATAGTTGTGTGCATGAACACTAAACTTTAGTATAGACTTCAGATAATAGTGATTCCGATCGTAACATCAAATATACATATAATAACATATGATAAAACATCACATGAACTTTGAAGGTATTGAACAATTTTTTGTCTTGTGCAATTTTGATGGAATTTTTTTTAAATATTTTTAACAAATTGTATCTGAAACAAAATGTTGCGATGTAATTTATCGAGAAACAAAAATTTTAGTTTTTATTTAGCATCTTACCCTCATTTTGTCTGGTTCCAAAAACACATTTAAAGTTAAGCACAAAACATTGAAGTTGTTCCATTCAATTCTTTATTTTTCAGTATATTAAACACACTCATAATCTTGTCTCTTAGGTCATATGTTAGTTTATCATAACTTTGTCTTTCCGTTAAAAAAGAAACGCAAGGTCTCATTTGCGAACTAATAAAATTATCAAAGAGTACAAATTTAGAGCTATCTTTTTTTATAACTTTAACACATTTATGAACAGTAGCATTGTTTCACAAATTTAAAAACCAAAATTATTGTTTACTCAATTCATATACCAAATAAAATTATTATGACACTAATATTAACGTTTTCATTAATTTTTTTATATGAAAATGAACTAATTAATTTCCTTAAAATATTAATATTAATATGATTATTTTGACTAATGATATTTTCCGTAATTTTATTATTATTACTTTGACTAAGACTAATAATATTTTCCTTATTTGTTTTTTGACTCAAAATATTTTCCTAATAAACTTAATTAATATACTCTATCGTGTATAATTATTTTATGAGTAATAATATATGAACAACCATTTTATGATAACTTTTGAAACAACCTTGTTGTTTTCTCTATTAAAAACAACAAAGAGAGACAAAAGAAGAAAAATAATAGTAATAAAATGTGAGTATGAGAGAGAAAATTATCCAAAAGTCATACCAAAATGATCTTACATGTATCATTTTTTTTTTTTGAGAGAATGTATCATTTCTCTTATTTTCTACATTTTTTTTTAAACTCTTATTTTTTACATGTATACATTTAATTATCTGTGGGCATCGCCATATCAACTAAAATAAATACAATTTTCCTAAAATAAAAAATTAAAATAATTATTATTCTAATTAAACTCTTTCCTTTTTAGTTATTATTATTATTGCAAGAAAGATAATAAAGAATATTAATTTTTGGGTCTGAAATGAAATAATACCGTTGGTTAACGTTCACATTTATCCACGTGTCTTATTCTCCCGCTCCGTCCATCTATCCGTTAATTCCCTCTCTCTCTCTCTCTCTTCTGCAACTCTTCTTCTTCCATTGAACAATCTTTCTTCGTTTTCAAACAAGGAGAAAAAAGTAATTACACACATTCATTTCATTTTCTTCACCATGGGAAAGCTTCTATGTGATTCAACCACCGTCGCCGCCGAACCGTTTCAAGGCTCACCGGCGTCGGCGCTTCCTTGGATCGATTCCAAATCGCCGACGACACAAATGGACACCATCGGAACAACCGTAGATCTCGTCGTTCCGGTCAATCTCTCCTCCGACGCTTTCACCGGCGGCTGTTGGGAAGATGTTGTTGGTTTGGAAGACATTCAAAGACGTCATCTTCAACGTCTTCATGCAAAGGGAGTTCTATGGAAGCCACCGGCGTCGGAGGATTCATCTCCGTCAGATCTGAGATCTGTTGTTTTCCGGCTTTCTCACGGCGGAGAGGTGGAATCTGACGGAAACTGTTTGTTCACGGCGTCGAGGAAGGCGATGGAAATGGAGGATGTGAATGCGAAGGAGCTGAGACGGAGAACGGTGAAGAGATTTTTGGAGGATTATGGATCTGTGAGTTTTGAAGAAGGAGAAGCGATTGATGATGCGATTCGGCATATGTATTCGCCGGATCTGATGTTTGGTTGGGGTATTCATGTTGTTCAAGAGGTGAAGTTGTTGGCGAAGAAGGAGGATCGGTTTTCTCTTGATTCTGCCATCGACGAACTCGTTCACCTCGGCATGCAAAGGTATAATTTCTTTGATAGATTTTGCATAATCTTGAATGTCGTTCATTTGAATAGAAAATGAGAAATTAAAGAAAGATTTGATCTTTTATTGAATTGTTTTTTGATAGTATAGTATTAGCATAATTTGAAGAATGATTTGATGTTTTGTTGAATTGTTTTTCGATTCGTGTTTGTTCAATGTTAATGTGTTTTTCGGGTTTACGAATTGTTGAAAAATATAGAAATGAAGTTTACATTGTTGGCAAGATCTGAAATTTAACAGCTATGATTGTAAAGAACAAGAATGTTCTTGTTTGCATTTTGTTTTGAGTGAAGACCCCAATTTGGTCTCACTCAATTTTCTCTCGGCCCAATTTAGTCTCGACAAGAAATAAAACCCAAATGACGTTTTGTTATAATGAATCTGAGACTAATTAGTCTTCTGTATAAAAATGTGTCAAAAACTAAATTGGGCCGCAAAAAAATTAGAGAGATCAAATTGGGTCTTCACTTTTTTTTTCTTTGCTGAAAAAATGAGATACTGACAAATGATTCGAACATGTTTTATTTTGAGAAGACATAATATGAAATTTTGTATTGATGTTTATTGTGTCTTGTTTTGTTGGTTGTTTTCTTTACACTATTTGTTTTTGTTTTGATTTTCTGATTGAAGAGAAATGGCGGCGGAGTCAATTTACAAAGAGAGATGTATTCCTGTGAATGATGGTCAAACTTGGGCCAAATACATGTTGATCTCAGGTTCACCTGATGATGAATATGATATCATCACATTGCAATATACTGAGGAGGGTTTGTTATCTGTAGATGAGAATAGAGAGGGTCGTGCTGCAGCTTTCGGAGATGATATTGCAATTGAGTGTCTTTCTACAGAGTTCAAGCGTGAGATATATGTGGTAAGAAATGCAGGAACCTTCAATGGAGACTCGAAGTTTCTTTTTCATATTTTGAAATAAAGTTTCTTTTCATGTTTGCCTGTATTGTATCGATAGCATGTTACATTGCATGAGTTGTTGTAGAATCTCAAGATTCTCGATTTTTTTTAATGGATTAGGTTAATTCTTTTAAAAAAGTATCATTTTTTATTTGCCAACAATCCTTTCATTCCTACTTGTTCTATAGCTGTTCAGTGCATAGCAGAAAAAATGTTTTGTTCAATTATAGTCTGGAAATTAATTTGGAAAATTGATGGGATCAGAGGAGCCAGCCACCAAATCAATCACTCAATGATATTTTGAGTATTACATACATTTAATAGTGTGAAGCTGAGTTCTGACCTTCTGCTGCAGATATACTTGTGTAATGTAATACATTCAATTATTTGTTTGTAGAAACATTAATCAAGTATAGTATTGTGTTGGAATGACGACCATCTGTTATGTATGTCAAATATTGGTGGCTGGACTGGCTTGCTGATTCTCATATTCTCCCACGTGTTTGATTATGAATAATTGCTTATGAGACTTTATAATTGGGAGTTTGTTCGTGATTATCCAAGTTTCTTGTTATTCCATTCTGGATATGGGCAGTTGTATTGAGTTATCCTGTTATAGTTATTATTGCATGTAACATGGTAAAGATCTATATGATCCAGGTTCCAGAATGTTGAAATATAATGCAACTTTAAAATTTGTCTCTTTGTGGTGTTTGATTTGTGTACATATTTGTGACTAACTGTCTCTAAGCATGCTTCTGTCTGAATTTTCTTCATCATTTTTAGGTGCAAGCGCATGGTTCAGATGCAATGGTTGATGAAGAAAATTGTGTGTTTTTCCTTCCGCATCGTCCAAGGAGTGAAATTGCAGAACTTCCGTTCTTCCTTTTCATGAAAGGAACAGGTAACGAAGAAAATAGTTTTTTCTGTCATGTACAATTTATGCACCCTATTTTAAAGTTTAAAATGGTTGACTGAACTTTCTAAACATTTTTCGACACAGGTTGGTGTGGTGCTGGAGCTGACCACTATGAGCCCTTGATTGCTCATCCTTCCGCCGTTGTTTCCCAAGAAAAGGTTGCTGTGGTACTGTGAGTGTGAGGCTTTCCTAGCCTGCAATTTTGTGGAGTAGAGGATTAAGTAGAATTAGAGTTTCTTCGACCCTATTTATGGCCACTCTAGAAATGTTTGGCCGCCAACAATCTGGTTCTCCCAAAGACTGGATTTGGTCCCAAGGAGAACCTCATTGTGTCACATTTGTTTTGTTACTGACATTTAGAATCATTCATCTTTGACTCTCTTTGACATTGACAAGCAGGTTTTGCTTGCAGTTTGCGCTACCCCTAGTGTATTGTATTAGTTTCGCCGGCTTCTGTTTTGTTGTTTTTGTTATTGAGTTGATTAGAGAGGTTTGTGCCGTCTAGGTAGCGTGTTGTTCAAATTGAAGAGTTGTTGTATCTCAGTGGATTTCGTCACAGTAATGAAGTGGCTTACTTTCTGGATTTCTATATGTTCATTTTACTTTGCATTTCAAAATCTGACGCAGCCCGGGTACCATATTCCACCGGTAATGTCGTACTTCCTAAGTATACTCCTTCTAGTCTCGAATATAAGCAAAATAAATACATACATATTTTTGCTTATATTTTAGACCGGATGAATTGATTGATAAGCCTCGAATGTGTAAATGCAAGCTTCTGATGCATTGTTGGGGTGTGCTTCTGTCAATGTTTTATTAGCATGTGAATAGTTGTTTTGTAATGAAGTTTCCGGTAAGTCTTAACCCTGTTTCAGGAAGGAGGCTCAGAAATGCACTTGGCATATAAGCACGAGCTGCACGGTGGAGACAGATATAACAATATGACAAGTTTTGAATAGAGTGCATGTTTGGTTGAGATTATTTTCAACCCAAATTTGAAATGGCGCTTTTCAATTCACTCAATCAAATTTGAGATTATTTGGTTGTGGTACTTGCAAAATTCTTGAAAAAAAAAATCGAAATTATTCTACTGTTATTATGTAAACGAACACAATTCATCTAATCTCACTTTTAATAATACCATTATCAAACACAAATCAATATTTTTAACTCAACTTTTCAAAATCAATCCTTGTAGCATATTCATTCTTTGGAATTGATGCTATAAAAACTTAAAACATGTGCACATCATTGATTTTTTTTAAGTTGGTTAAGATTCTTAATGAACTAAGAGTCCGTTTGGTGTGTAGGATACGATAGAGATAAGATAAGATAAGAAATTACCTTGGATGGAATCATGGAGGTGATGGTGGATTAGCAGGTGTTTAAGTCTCGCTAGCGCCTTTGAAGGAATTTAAATATAAACATATTTGTAAACTCTCTTTAGGTTGAAGATCTTCGGTACTTATGACATGTTTAGTAACACGTACAAGTATCCAATCTCGCGTTATGATGCCGTTCTCACCGTAATTTTATTAAGCTACCTATTTGAGGTTCACACTAAACGTAAGGCTGCATTTACACCACTTCTGCACCAAACACTGACTTAGACTAAAATATTGTCTCTCTTTGGGTTGAAGTTTTTCATTCACTCTAAATTTTTAAACACTTGAACTGTATTGAATACTATACTTTTTTTATAAACAAATTTCATACAAAGAAAAAAAATGAAGAATTGACTAGAACGACAATATGGCTTAAACATTCTCGCCGTGCTCTTAAACCTCCTGACGGTGTTGGAGTTGGATATATACACCCTAACATGTCATTATCCCCTTGAGACATATTAAATACAAAATTTTAGAGATGTATACCAATTGAATAAAGAAGACAATTTTAACTTAGATCGAAAGGAAGAAACTACCTGAGAAGTTGAAACTCCGGCAAGGTACCACTGCTTAGTAGCAAGACGATGATTAACACACATGTTGACATACAATCAGTAATAATCACCTCTCAATCTCGTCTAACACTATTTCATTCATTCAATTGATACATAATAGGGATTCAATGATAGCCTTTTTATAGACACATACACAATACTTAATGTTTAAGTAAACACCAGAAAATCAGAAACCAAAATAACGTTCTTTTAAACAAAAAGAGTAACCGTTTCTTTTTGACAAAAGTAATTAATTAATTATGTAATATTCCTTCAAAATAAAATTATGTAATATAAAATAGGAAAATTCTATGGTGAAGTCGTGAAAATGACTTTTCTGATGAAGTTAACACTATAATATTAAAAGTGGAGTGAGTAACACCCCACTGTTTATACAGTGGCATCAAAAGTTCAATCTCCATAGTATCATCAATTTATCAGATTAACAAGACTACACTTAATAAAAGAAAACACAAACAACACTTATAGACTCTCAGATAAGCATCTTATCTCATCAACATGTATAAACAAACAAATTTTTCGGTTTGCCAAATATAGAGTTGGAATTTTTGTTTGGTTAAATAATAGCTCATAATTTGTAGTTTATATAAGTAAAGTCAGACCAAAATATTGTATAACTTATTAATTAAAGTTTGACTGAATTACATCATAAGTTCTTTAAATTATTTAGTTGTAATAAATTGATTCTTTAAGTTTTTAAAGTAAATTAATCGTAACATGTAGGTTTTTAAGTTTTTTCCATACCAATGAGGTTTTTAAGTTATTTAACAGCAACAATTTAGGAGATTTAAGATGTTAAAAATGTAAGTTATTGAGAGTCTACATATTAAAATTAATTAACTTAAAAGACCTAAGTGTTACGAAAAAATACTTAAAAACTAACTTATTACAATTAAATAGACGTAAGTGGTACGAAAGAAACTTTAAAAAACAACTTATTATAATTAAATAACTTAAAATATCCTCTTTTGGTTGATAACTTTAAAGAGGAATGATATATGGACATCATTTTTGTACAACCGGCAACCTTTTTGCTATTTTATAATATTTTTTAGTGATTTCGATTTGCGTGCTCCTCACAATATTAAAAGGTGTTGTATTATTTGTTCAATTTTGGTTTTACATGTAACATTGCTCAACTTTAAATAACTTGAATTGAGTCAGAATTTTTGACAAATAGTGATTCTACTTAACAAACCTAATTCCTCTGTGGGCCGGTTCGGAGCGGGTCAACTCACCCGGCCCATTTCTACAGATCTTCCAAAACCTCTAATGTTCTGTTCCTCCGTCTTTATTCACTTTCTCTTCTGCCATTTCTCCTTCACCTTCACGCCTCAACAAGCTTCATCTCTCAGGAAACTGCTCCATTCTGTAAGAAAGATCTTTCCATTAAACTTCATCAATATAGTAGAGTCATTATTTTTGTTTGTTAAGAATGATTATCATTTCATATGAATTAAGATTTATCGATATAATGTTACTGTTATATAGATTCTTTTTGTTTTTTTTTTTGCATTTCAATTTTTTTCCCTATTCATCTAAGACATAGAATAAGTAGGAAACTTTGGGTGTTGTTATTATTTACAGTTCAGTTATGCACAGTATGTGTTTGTTAAAATGCCACAATGTGTTTTACTTCAAAATTTGCGTCACATACTATTCTTTTAAGCTACGTATTTAAGCAAATGACGTGTGGTATGACTAGACATGATAGGATTAGAAATGACAATATTAGATAGAGAGAGTTAGGGTGGTCAATCCTGGATAGCACCGCGGAGCGGCCGACCCCAAAAGTGGGATAGCGGATCCCATACAGCGGGATAGCTGGGTTCGCAAAGGATAGATTGTATAAGAACAAAGGAGAGATTGTTTAGAAAACTGAGAACAAAACAAGATGTTAAAACAATTACTAGTTAAGAGATTCAATGTAACAGAGGAGAGATTCAATGTGTTTTTTTTAATGTCTATTCAAGTAGTAGCTGATTCCAATACAAACAATAAAAACATATGATCAAAAAACGGAGAACATGTAATGACTGAAAGAGTTTAGGGTTGAATACAGTGGTTACAGAGAGAGAGTGGAAAGGAGAAGAGAGAAAGGGGTTAGGGTTGTGCCAAAAACCCAAATTTCCCTTCAAACGGTTCAAATTTTAAGGGCCGTGATTTTCCTAAAGCGGGAACCAGAGCATGTGAATTGGGAACCTGCTCTCCTATCTAGAGCGGCCGCGGACCAGAAGTGGGCTGGGATTCACATTCCCATCGCGGTTTTTCACTGAGATGTGCCCTCCTCCGCGATCTCGCTGGGATTAACAACCTAGTCATCTGTTGTAGAAAAGATGACAGAAACTTGGCTTAGGTGGTTTGGGCATGTAGAGAGAAGACTTGTACTTGTAGATTCTATAGTAAGGAGAGTAGATTAGATGGAGGATAGTCAAATCACTAGAGGCATACTAAGACAACCATAAGAGAAATTATTAAGAAAGGTTTAAAGATTAATGTGTTGGATAATGATATAATATGTGATAGGAAATTATGACATGATGTGATCCATGTAGCCAACCCCACTTAGTGATGTAAGGCTTGGTTTCTTTTTAATAGAAACAACTTTATTAATTCAAAATATCTTGAATGTTAGTGTAACTGATGTGGTTATTTTAAAATTGTTAATTAGTGAACTAGGTGTGATGTGTGAGTAGATTTAATATCTGTGATGTTTTATTCATATCAAAGTGTATGAAGCATGTTCTCTGTTTGCTTTGCTTTAAAATGCTTCTTGCTGCTTTATTTTGATAATATTTTTTCAATTCAGATATTGTTTTAATCTGTAACTAAATGGTTCGATTGGTTCAGAGATTTGGATCGGTAACATGGCTGGGAAGGTGGCGAAGGCAGCTTACGACGCGAAGATGGGGAAGCTTCTTCGAGAGTACACACAAGTTTTGGTGGTTTCATCAGACAATGTTGGATCAAACCAGCTTCAGGGTATAAGGAGAGCACTGCACGAAGATTCAGTGGTTGTGATGGGGAAGAACTCATTGATGAAACGCTCTATTATCCAAGCAGCAGAGAAAACTGGAAACAGCCATGCCTTCCTTAACCTCGTTCCACTCCTTGTGGGGAACGTTGCTTTGATTTTTACCAAAGGTGACTTGAGGGATGTTAGTGAACGGATTGCTAAGCTCAAGGTTGTTAATCCTATTCTCATGTGCCCGAAGTACATGTCATATGACTCGTACAAAACTTGTTCCTACATGCAATCCGGACAGTTGCCGCTGGGCCTTACATGTTGTAACCAACAATCTTCACAAGCTTCCGAGCCTTTTCTTGTAAGCTCAAAATTCTCGCCGCCCCAGCACTGTTACATGATGAGATCGAGACAGTTCTTGTTGACAAGTATATGGTCTCCTTTTCTCCTTTTGGCTGGTAATTTGTGATGCAGATGGAGGGTTTTGATTCCGTGATATTTGATGAGAGATGCCTATCGCGAGATTGATCTTTTCCCCTGGCCCTCTTTCCTTTCAAACTTTTTATAGTTAAATTCTTCTTTTGTAGGATATGATGGAGAATGGAAATGATGTTGTTTATGAATTCTATTTTGGAATTATATTATAAGGACTTCTAATTCAGAGGATTTTTATCCTATGTTTAAATAATGATATGGATTTGTATGTCAGTGGAAATAGATCCCCTCATGTTTATTTTTTTCTCAAAAATATGTTGTTTTGATATAGCCTTTGGCTTTAGCTTTTAATCTGTATGCCACCTGAAAATTCAGATTTCTAAATTGTGATGCAGTTGCAGCCAATGGAATGATGAGTACATAAGTGAGACTTGGGTTCAATGTTTAACCCTGAATTTAGTGCTTTGGATTTTTTTATTGAGGCTAGGAACAATATTTAGTATTTGAGAAATTAGTTTGATGATTAATAATTGGAGTGTGTTTTCAGTTTACCAAATTTGTCTTGGAAAAATGCCCTAGATTCAAAGTTGTTATGACTGGATTTTAGAGTGTTTTAAGGTTAAAAAACAAGGATTGTATACATTGATAGATAGATTGGTAGTTACTAGTAATGATAGTGCTTGAATCTATCTATTTTGGAGTGTGTATTGCTAGAAATAGAAGTTGGAAATACCAATTTTTGAACCAAAGTTAAGCCACATATATGTAATGTGATCCCCTATCATGACCTGAATGATAGGGTTAAAGACTTGTATGTAATTGGTGCTTGGAAATCTAGTTCATCATGGACTTACTCATTATGATGATTATTCTAGGTTGCTTAGGCGTAAATATCCTGAGCAATTCTATAGTTTTAGAGCTGGCTATGGTAATCGTCTCTTCCTTCTAATATGCAATTTTTCCTTTGGCAAACACCTAGCTCTTCCTACCCGAACAATGAAGTTAAGTCTTCTCCTAGAAGTTCTTATTTTAAAAAGGAGATTTTACTTCATTGCTTATTTTCTTGCCTCAATGGTAGGTTGTTTGGGATTATAGTGTTAACGTAATCTTAATTTCCCATAGTCTCTGATATAAATATGATGATGTTTTGGATTAAACTGGCTACCCAGTAATAGTATTATGATATTCTTGTGCTAGGATCAAAATCAATCTTTGAAGATGTTGGGATACCTATTATTATTACAATAACATCTAGGAAGTTTTTCTATGCTACAACATACTCCTATTGTTTTTCTATGCTACAACGAATTCCTATTAGGCAAGCTTTTAAGATCATTGCTCTTTAGGCTTCTCCAATTGCTCTTTTTTTTTTTCAATTGTTGTTGACTGAGCGGCGGTTAAGTGTTGTTCGACACTTTTTAGATATGTTAAATCGCTTTTTAAATCGGTTTAACCGATTTAAGAAGTCTTTCGAACGACAATCAACTATCATTGGAAGCATAAAGGTAATTTCGGGGAACCAGAGAGCAATTTGAGAAGCCTAAAGAGCAATTTCCAGCTTTTAATGACATGTTAAAGTGTTGCATTCATCTCATTTGATTGGCGTTTCTTGGATCAACTCAGGGTTGCATTCATCTAATTGCTAGTTTCCATCTCTTTAGAAAGGATATTCACTCTTGTTTTCAAATAATTTGGAAGGCTACTATCTAGATTATTTGAAAGGAGCGTAATCTACGGACTTTTCAAAACAAAGAGTCATCTATTAGTTGACAGGGTGAAACTTCATTCATGGTGGTGGTTTAAGGCGTACATGCCATTTTATCTTTCAATTTTCATGGCAGATGTACTAATCTGTCTCTTTGCATCAGATATTCCACCGACTAATGCTGCTTGTTTGACATTTTTATTTTGGCTTTGTGTCTTTCTTGTATTATGAAACTTTGTTATGATTCTTTGGTAGACACACTTTGTCCTTAGCTTGGTCTCATTTGTTTCTACTTTAATATAATTCATTTGACTTCTTCAAAAAGAAAATAAAACACTGCTTCATTTTACTCGGGCAAGACATGGTTTGGGGTGGTGGCTTGATTGCAAATGAATGAGCTCGCAATAGCAGCTAAAACTCTATAACAAAAGAGAATACAAACACACACAACCAATAACAAGAAAGTAAACAAGACACCAACAAACACAACCCAACTTTTCACACTAGAAAAAACAATCTAAAACACTGCTACAACTGTTGGGTCATGAGGGGAGCGTCCACATCGACGCTAGAACAATCACACAAGCGAGAGAGACACCACAGTCTTACCCAAAACCTTAAGACAATAAGTTTATGGGTCCTCTTACTTATAAGGTGTTCAACCTTTACTTTTCTATCCGATGTGGGACATATATAACTCACACTTGCACACAACACTTCCCCTCAATTGTGAGTCCATGTATTCATCATGCTCCCCTTTCAAGCAAAAGCTCTTACTTGCTTGTATCGTTGTTGCTGGTTTCTCCGCAACGGACCGACACTGTACCGCTGTTGCTGGTTTCTCCGCAACGGACCAGCTACCTCGGTCGTACCCTTCGTCAAACCAGGGCTCTGATACCACTATTGAGTCATGAGGGGAGCCTGGGGGAGCGTCCACTTCGAGGCTAGAACAACCACACAAGCTAGAGAGAGACCACACTCTTACCCAAAACCTTAAGGCAATGGGTTTATGAGTCCTCTTACTTATAAGATGTTCAACCTTTACTTTTCTATCTGATGTGGGACATATATAACTCACACTTACACACAACAACAACCATCCCGCAAATACACGACTCATGATGCACAAAACCAACAACCACTCAGCCATTCCATACCTCCCCCGGAGGAATATGTAGCAACAAAAACTGAAGGGTTCATGATAAGACACTATTTCTACTCAGCTACAACAGATCATAAATATAACACCTTCCTCTGATCAAACCCACATACTATGAAGAGAGAGTGAGAGGTTGTTGGAGAGAAGAAAGAAGTTGAAAAGTTAAAATGAGTTTTCTATAAAGATGAGGGGTCCATTTACTCTTTGCTCTCACTAAACATGGTAATTGCCCTTGGAGAATTGCTTTTTTGACATCTATTGTTTCCTTGAAACACATGGAAATGACCAAAAACACCACAACGGTAGTTAACTACCGCTGACTTATAACTAGAAAATCGATGGTAGTTAACTACCACTGAGTTTTTGGTCATTTCCATGTGTTTCTAGGAAACATTGGATGTCAAAAAAGCAAGCTTCTTCCCCTTGTGCCATATTCTCTTATTTGGGCTTGAGTACACTTTTTGGCGAACTCTTAACTTTCACCTCTAAATCACTTAAAATTAAGCTATTACTTTTAACACTCAATGCATGTCTCAGGTGTCCTAATTTTTTTCTTTTAAAATATCCTTTGTTCGGATTCTACAATCCGAACCATGTTTCAGATTCTATAACCGAACCCTTTCTATATATATAAGTCAAAGTCATAAACCTCTCCTCATTTCAACATTTTGTATTTGTGCCATAAAACTTCTCTCACAAACCCCAAAATTAAAAAAATCCAACATTAGGTTATTCATGAAGGTTTTTTTGCTCAAAAGAATCACATTTCAAGCATTTTCAAACAACAAACACAAGATAAGGTCCCATTCCCTTGATTTATCAATGGGGGTCACAATTTTTTTTCCTGGACTACTAAACCTCTTCGAATTGTATAATCCGAATCAGATTGTTTGTGATTCAGATCATATAATCCAAATTGTATCAACATATGTTATTTTTGGAAATTTTATGGATTTATGTTAACTGTAACTTTGCATGTTTCAGATATGGACCGCCTTAGTAACGAGAGAACTACCGTGACTGCTCCGGCTAGGCGAGATAGGACAGAGAGGAACGAAGCTAAAGGAATACTGGACAGGTGCATGAATAAGGGTTGTTGGTGTAAGTCTTAAAGGCCAATAATTTTAATTAAGGCATTTTTTTATATTATGTTTATGTGTTAAAATAATAAAGTTCATAGAATAGTTAGTTCTTTTAAATGAAAAATTAAGTATGACATAATCACGATACCCCATTAAGCAGAAGGAAATTATTCTTAAAACATATGTAGTCAAGCATTAGTGGCAAGAGGGGTAACATTAAAGCGTAGAGACTATTCTGTGGGTAGAGTGATGATCACATCTCACAGATCATAAATAAGGAGTTATCAAGTCTTCTCATAGATATAAATATTAGGAGTAATATTTATATTGGATTGACCCATCATGAGAATGCTACATATAATGTTTATTTAAAAGTCACAAGACATTCTCATAGTGATAAGTGGTGAATTCCACCCATGGACCTAAAACCATTGTGTACCTTAGATGTAGGAGTCAGGTACTTTGTTGTCGTACAAACATCGTATGTAACAAGATGACTATAAATTTGGTTATTGGGTATTCGACAAATCATGTTGAGGGACGTGATGGAATTTGCCCCTCCTACATAATGGGAGAAATTTATAAGGGCCCAATATTGAACTAGACAAGGGTGACATACTATGTCTTGTATTCAATATAGAGATGAGGGAAAAAAGGTAATAATGCAAAGGATCTTTACCACAAAGATCTTTACCACAAAATGGTTTCGTCCAATCACTTGACATTCTTGTCACTTCGGTAGCAGTGATGTGTTGCTAGATACCACTCACTGTTTATAATATTAAAAAATTTAATATTATTTCCAAAAATACAGGAATTTACTGGATCACACACAAAAGGACAGTTATGTTGGTCTATATGGCAAGCTAGCATACGCGCTAGAGGAGGGGTGAATAGCGTTTCTAAAAAATATCAAGAGTTTAGCGAAAGCGTGTTTGAAAAGTATTTGACTAATTGGATTCGTGCTTGATATCGATAATAAAAAATTAAAGCGATGAGTTATACAATAAGATTTACTATTAAATTGAGAGATTCAATTGTTAAATCTTAATACAATCAACTATCAATAATTCTCAGCACAATTTACAAAACTAGACAATTCTCAAACCAAATCTAAAATCAATAAACACAAGGTATATGAACTGGGTGAATTGAAACTTGATTGAATTCAATTGTGATCAATATTGAGTTAGAAAGAAAAATTAATTCAATGAATCAAGACTAGTGTCCTGGACTGGCTAAAGAGCTTAGGCCCAATACAAAGACAACCCAAATTCCGCATTTGGCAATATTACTCGCAACACACCCCCTCCCCATGAGGGGGTGCTCAGAGCAACAGAGACCAGTTCAAACGAACATTTACGGTCACCGTCATGGCTCCCGCGAATCTCTCTTCGGCGGTTACACTTCCTATGAATTCGTAACCGCCGAGCACACGTGTGCCTTAAAACGGCTCTGCATTCAACCACCTCTATATAAAGGGGGCTCTTGGCAGTCGCCAAGGTTAGAATCTACCCTCGATCTGAACCCCATTCTAATCTCATACTGACTTGAGTGTCAGAGTGTCTGCAGGTACACACCCCCCGCCGTACCTGTTATCACTGAAGCATTCCACCACCGTACAACCACCGTACAAAAAATGTACCGGTAGTCACCTTCTGATCAGGTACGATCAACTAGGTTTACAATTAAAGCTTTGATAACATTAAAACCAATTTAAAACAATTATCAAACATTCATATGCACAAATTAACACAAAGTAAAGGGAGAAAGGGAAAAGAAACGACACCGAGATTTATAGTGGTTCCCCCTTTCATCCTCGCTTCAGGGTACCTCCACTCTTCTTGATAGAAAACGTCTATATCAAGGACTTCCACTAAAATTGAAATTTGATTACAATGTTGTGATTACAAGAACTCCTTCAATTACCCTAATTTTCAATTCATATGTAACCACAACCCCTAATCTTCAAGTAACCCTTGAAATTGGTGATTCTTTGAGTCTTTGAATCCTCAATCACCCATTCAATTCTTGAAGCTCTTCACCTCGAACTCTTCTTTGTTATGTCCGATGGTTGGATCCCCGGACTTGAGAAGATTAAAAAAAAACTCCAATACCCTTAGAGGTAGAATGAAATTACTCAATTCACTTTGGAACCTTGATCCCCGACCAAGATCCTTGAATGAAATCAACTTACAATCCCTATATCACTCTAGAAATCTATGACTCAAAGACTACACTGATTCTTAGAAAAAGTGTTTAATATGAAGAACAAGTGGAAAGAGAGGTTTGGAGACTCTAGAGAGAATAGTTGTAAATCTTTCAGTGGTTTGGGAAATGTGAGGATATGACTATATATAGAAGTGAGATTAAGGTGCAAAATTTTGGCCAAAAACAACTAAATGAGTCGAATCACACAATGTCTAAATCGATTCAGACAACTAGAATTAGGAAATCTGAGTAATGAAGATTGATACGAATCAACCTATTTATGAATCGAATCAACTGAACCCAGATGATGGTTGATACAGTTCATGAAATTGTGAATCATTTCAAACAGGCAAAAACAAGGACCAGACGGAAATAATGATACGAATCAGAACAATTTGATTCAATTCAAATTGATATGATTCATGAAATCATGAATCGATTCAAAATGTGTGAGACATGAGGAACAAGGCTAGTAAGAATGATTGATACGAATCAAACATATAGAGAAAATGTTTTGACACATAAAGAGGAAGATTTCTGCACACAACAACACACATGACATCTAGGAACTACAAACACAATGAGGTAATAATTGCTAGGTGCTTTAACATGTTTCTAAGCTACAACTAACAAAGTAAAAACATCATAAATAAACCTAACTAATAAACATTATCAAAACAAAAACCTAAAGCTATAAGCAACTTTAAGTTAAACATGAGAAATAAGCGAGTCTTATTACTTGGGGTACGTTTAGTAAGTGGACCTAATAGTTAGAAAATCAATAAATGGTTTATTAGGCTTACAAAAGCCCAATAGAGCCTGAGCACACAAGTGTTGAAACAAGGTGATACTGAAAACCTGATACCACATTTAGAAACCCTAAAACTGCCCCCTCTATCTAGAAGCCTTCATCTCGTAGCAGCTAGCATATTCGAGCGGGGGGAATTTGTTCTTGTGGACTGAGCAGAGGTGTAGCGGAAGAGTGGTGCTCGAGATCGATCAGATAAATTTGAAATTAAAGGAATTGCACTACAAGAGGTAATAATTTGATCATAATTATGTTCATTCGTAAAATCCATTGAAAAGGAAATTTTATTATTTTTATATGTTGTGTATACTCTTTTTGTCATACGATGTCCCTTTAAGGGATACCGTGGTGATGGCCTAGAAGTATCTAAGGTGAATGAGCCTGAGCCCCAACCCGAGACACAACCTGAGCAACACGATATGAAGGAGTGGAGGTGGAGAACGCATATGATGATGAGCAGACGCTTGAGGAGGTGGAGGAGGAGACACATTTGGTGGATGATTATCCTGATGGTCCACATGACGTGTGTGCTAACCTAATATCATCTTAGTTTAGCCTATCACATGTATAAGGGAGTAGTAATATTCTACAACTTTAATTTTTTGTACAACGTGTTTTATGTAAACTGAATGTCATGTTTATTTTAAATAATGTAAACTGAACTGAATTGTACCTCGCAATATTAATTGTGTTTTTTATTTTTTGCATTGTGTTTTTTTTCATTGCATGGCGATTTTCATTGTATCGTAGATACTGATATTAATATGGCTAAATTATATGTCTAGTCCCTTAACTAATTGTAAGGTTTCATATTGGTCCTATAATTGTTTTTTGTTACGTTTTGGTCCCTTAACTTACGCCTGTCAACCAATCAAATCTTTTATGTTAACTTTTGTGAAAAACTATTAACATCATCCCCATTTGACCACCTTCATCTTAAAACCCATAAAATTCATCATCTTCATCACCAAACATAAGAGAAACTTGAGTCAACAAAAATTGATGTATCTAGATAAAAATTCAGCCCAAATACATTAACTTTTGTTGACCTAACTTTCTCTTATAAATAGGACCGGTTGGATTAGTTGTTAATGTCATTTTTTCTATTTGTAAGTGTTAAAGGATACCATAATGATTGGTGCATAAATGCTTTGGATATGTCTTGCTAAGGACTGTGAGTTTGAGATAGAAGCAAGATGGTTGTATAGGGCATGCATCAAGTGTGCATAAAGAATTACTAATATTGTAGGCCAGATATACTGCGAAAGATGCAAAATACCAAGGACTGCAATTTCTATGCAAGTTAAACATTTGAAGTGTAGTATATTTGATGGGTCGTGTATTTATATTGTTTCTATAGTAAAATTGCATGTCTTTAAAAAGAATTATTTCAGAATGTTCAGTAGTTAACTATTCAAATCAATAAAATTTCAATTATAATAGCGAAGGTTGTGATAAATGTGATGTTTTCCATATCATCATATTTGATTTCTTATTGCAAATGATAACATAAATGTCATCAAATATAGTTTAATATGTTAATAAAAAAAATTAATTGTTAAAAAATACTAGGGTCTTCAATTCTAACCGACCCGTGCGATAGATCAAGTTAATAGTCTATTCAAGCCAATAACCGAATACTATCTCATGCTACTCCACAAAAGGTTGGAGGCGATTCAAGGGCCTATTATGGCCACTCTTTTGAGTAGATGCATCGTGGACGAGGATCATTAACTACACTAGTAACTCACCTTAGGAGACTAGTGAGGGCGGAAGGGTAAATTAATGATCTTGGGAATGTTCATAGTCCCACGTGTTTTATGCCTTTTTCACCAATGTGTCGTTTGTAGTATCAAACCTTTTGGGAGACTTGTTGATTATTTTCTACTATCATCATACCTTTACATGACATATAGAATTAGTTAATTATTTCACCCTGTTAGTCTATATGACGAGCTAGATAGTGTGCTTGAGGGGAGGAAGGGAATAACTTCTTTTTTTGTTTTTCAAAAGGTTTTGCGAAAATGTAGATTAATAAGAGTATGACTACTGAATTTGTGTGAGTTGATGATAAGAAGATTAAGACAATTTATAATCGACAAAATAGTGGGTTATCACGTTGCACTTAACTCCCATAATGAACAATAAATTGAGTGATTGCATTGCCTAAGAGATCTAATTAGTGCCTATTTAGGATTTTATAGTTTTAAGTAGTGTTTAGTTTTAATTAATCTTTTTGAAATAGTAATGATTGTTGTAGATGTTCAATGAAGTAGGATAAGGAATGACTCGGAAGATACGGGAAGTTGCAGTGTGGATCAGGATTGTTTCGCTAAAGATTTGGAAAGATGCAACTCTTTAGATCGCTAGTCGGGTCGTACAAGTAGTACAGACCCAGGGGACCATGCCTGGCCATTGCTTAATGAAGACTAATAATAAGTTGGCGTCAATGATTGAAATCCTAGGAATAAAAGAAGAATATCCCAGGAGTAGGTAGGATATGATAAGGACAACTCATGTAAAATGACCAAATGGTACAACTTGTGGTGGTTGGCCTTGTACTATAAAAGGAGAACAATGTGTTGGTACCAAGGGTCCAAAAATTTATAAGAGAATTGGAGAGGCCAAGTTCTATCTAGGGTTAGAAGTTTTAAAGTTCTAATTCCATCTCATCTTCCCCATAGATGAGCATGGAGGCTAGTTCATAGAGGTTGAGAGTTAGCTTACTTGGTGGTGATGCTTTTAGCTCACCACTTTCCTTTAAGGATTGTAATCTTGTACTAGCTATTTTAATCTATCAATTTAGCTTTTCATGTTTTCATTTATGTTTATCTTCATCTTCATCTATGAAGTTCATCTCACCATAAGTTAAACCCCTTCTCGTGGTTTATATATAGTGAGGTTATGAGATTCTTTACTTAGTGATATATAAATCTACAACGTCGAGCTTCTTTCTAAGAAACTTGATTTAACTCAAAATCTTTAGAAGTAATAATTGATCATTTTTGCTTCGAATGTTATAGCTCCCTCATCCTTAACCAGTATGGGAGTGGAACATGTTTGTTAGATATGAATTTGTCCCTAAGCATCGAAAAGTGAAGGAATCAAGAGAGAATACTTGAACGTAAACTAGATCTTGGAGGAGGCTTCGGGCTCGAAGATCTAGATAGAACTCTTGTCATAGGCCAAAGGCTAAACCAGAGTACACTTCTGTGGAAAAGTTGAGATCCTAGACATTGCGTGTTAAGGTTTGTGTGATTGAACCCTGAAAGGCACGCCTTCACGGCCTTAACACGAAGGCTGAGTGCACAACATTCCCAGTGGACACCAGGTTTCCAGGAAGTCGTAGAAAGCTATAGAGGTTAAAACCACACTTTTTACCTTGAGAATTTCTAAGTCTTTTTTAACTGTTTTCCTAACCTTTAACTTTTTATAATTACTGTTGTGACAAATGATTTATTTTATTTTCTTGGAAACGAGTTTTCTACTGGAAAGCTATAGAGAGCTATAGCTACCCAATCCATGTGGGATCGATATCTTTTTATACTATTACTTGGACAGTGTATACTTGCACGAAGTCTTTCCACCTTAAATTACTCATAGTATTTTGGGAAACACCAACAATGAAAAACAAATAAAATTTAAAGATGAAAAAAATAAGTTCGCAATCAAATTGATAGAGGTTCCCCCTTTCGTTCTCGCTTCAGGGTACTCCTCTCTTCTTGATAGAATACAACTCTATCAAGGACTTCCACTATGTTGAAAATGTTTACAAATTACTATGATTACAAAAGATTCCTTCAATACTCTAATCTTCTATCCTAAGCAACCACAAAACCAGCAATCTTCAAGTTTTCTTGAAATTTAAAAGCCTCTAGGTCTTCGAAACTCAAGCTTCCATGCAATCCTTTGAATTCCTTCACCTTGAATTCTTCTTTGCTATGTTGGAAGCTTGGATCCCCTTGAAACTTTGAGAAGTTAGAAATACCCCCCCCCC
>Ga0228710_1000782_pt1 | contig 43887 bp, 21 predicted proteins | sample MedpolnodulmetaG_FD_177995 | JGI IMG/M metagenome (GOLD analysis project Ga0228710, IMG submission 177995) | Root nodule microbial communities from Medicago polymorpha collected in Santa Monica, California, United States - pink nodules | ecosystem: Host-associated > Plants > Roots > Nodule... | reverse complement strand
GCTCCTATTATTTTCTTTTATTAAAAAACAAAACAAAACCATATCCAAACTAAATATCAAAATTGTTTCCTATTTTTGTGATACGTTTCCCTCCAACCTAAACTAATTATCCTATTTTTATGAAAAACAAATCAAAATCCTTTCCAACCTAATTATCCAATTTTTATTGAAAACAAAGCAAAATCGTTTTCAAACGAATTATCCTATTGTTTTTGAATACAAAGCAAAATCGTTTCCAAACTAATTATCCTATTTTTATTGAAAATAAAGCAAAATCGTTTCCATCGTTTCCTTTCTCTTACTCTTAAATGTAATCACTCATGCTTATCAAAATAAATCGCTCTAACCGTTGCTAAACAAATAAAATTTGCCTCTTCTCTCATTTCTCCTAGATTCCCATCGCCTCCTTTCATACCTTCTTGGTTCATCTTCTCTCTCTATTATGTTCCCATCGCCTCCACTTCCGGCACCGTGGTCGGAAGACCACCGTCAATGGAGGTCTGCAATTTGTTCTTTCTCAATTTCTTATTCAATTTTTTCTTTCTCAATTTGATATCGATTTCGATTTACAATTTAAATGACAATTCCATTGTTAGTTATACTATTCCAATTCCATTTTGATTTTGGTTGATGATTCTATTGCAGATTTCAGTTTTTGATTTGTTAGTTTTGATTCTATTTAGCTTTTGATTTAGTTTGGTTTCATTTGCAGTCATTTGCAGTTTTCTTAATAATCCCTTTGGTTTCATTTGGTCACCATTCCATTTCACTCACCATTCTAGGTTTCATTTGTGTGTGTGTGTGTGTTTATATATATATATATATATATATATATGCTCATTAGTGATTCATTTAAAGGTAAAGTTGTTTACTTACCCACAATTTAACTATTTGTACGTAGGACAAATGCAATGCAATATTTAGAAATTTTTTATTTTTATAAATTTATTCCTAATGAATATCAAGTTATTGTAGGGATGGTTTGAATATCAATTTATTGTAACGGTGGTTTGTGTAGTATGTAGATAACTAAATTTGATGAACAATTCAATTTAAGATAATTGTATAAAAATTTGCATGCAAGTGTATCGTTTTTCTTTTATGAGAATCTTAGTTTAGTTTTTAAATTTTTCATGATTTTTCTATGCTTTACTAATACACATACTGCCCCTTCTTCTGTCACACAATTTACCCATGATGTTCACCACATTGAGAACTCTATTAATAATGAAACAAGTGAAGGTTAAGTTGCTACCACTATTTATTTCAGCTTTTGATTCTATCCAGTGCTGCATCAGTTTGTATTATTTGAATAAGTAGTGTACTGCTGCATTGATTTCGTGTTATGTAACTTGGTTTAATGTCCTGGTCGGTGTGAATATGTTTGGACTGTTGTGTCAATTTTGTTTTCGGATGACATTGTTCTATTTAATTTAATCACCGACAATTTATATAGTATTCTCCTGGTGGCTCTCGGTACTGGTCTAGCGTTGACGGTTTATGCAACTGCCATTGTCTGCAGTGGCTTGGATCCAATTTTTTAGCAAGTCGTTTCCTTATGTGTTGTGGCATTTAATTTTATTTAATCACCTTTTGTCTATGTTTTTTTAGCTTTAACTACTTCTCCTGTTACATGTTTGATTGAATGCCTCAATGAATTTCACTTTCAACAGTCATGCTCTTTTTGTGTTACAAATGTGTTCTTAGATTTGAAATTTTCTTCATTCCTGTTATATTCTTCAATGCCTATATGTGTGTTTAAGAAATTATTTCATTCACAAGTCTAAATCCAGCAGATGATTTTTATTCACAAGAATATGACCAATTAATTAATTTTAGAATAAGTATCAACAAGTATCTTACTACAACCAGGGCCACAAAAGTGGTCTTTAGTTTCATTTTATTATTACAAAATGGTAATTGAAATAATAACTACGCTGTTATATATTTTATATTGATCTCTTACTACTCTTTCATGTTCGACATCCTCTTTGAGATCCTTTTTTATTTTGATTATCAAGTGTTATAAAAATCCTTCTTTTGTATATATAATTCATCTATGCTGTTGCAAAATCACATGAACATTAGATTGAAAGGGTGGAATACAGACTTCAATTTGATCAACTAAAAGGTATGCAAATTCAACTAAAAGAGCAATTTCAAAAGTGAAAAGAGCAATTTTCATATTAAGAACTTTGCATAGCGCCGTTTGCATCATCTTTTCAAAACTCCTAATGACATTCAAGAATGAAGATGATGCAGGTGCTTTAATTGTTATTCGTGTAATCATTTCTTAATTAATTTTATTTTCCTTTTCATTATAATAGTGCCAACAAATGATGATGAATATGGTGGTATGTAGAAATAACATGTTTAAACTTCTCAACTCCAACCTTGCTTCTAATCGTTGGTATATATTCTATTGCTACTGATATCAGTGGGACACAAACACAACACAAATCTCACACACATATGTATACGTTTTTACGAGAAATAGCTTTTTTACTTTCTTGGTTCATATATAATGCAACGTTTTTGTTCGATTGATGAATTCTAGGCTTGCATATTCTCATGCTATTTTAGTAACTAAAATATTTTATCCTCCAACTTTGGTGTTTTTTGTATTAATTCAAAACTGTGTGTGTAGGATTGAATCGAGTTGTTTCTTTGAGGTGTATTGATTAAAAATCACGAGATAGAAAGGCAAAGAGTGATGCTTGGAGTTCATTGGAAGAAAAAATTATTCATCTCTAACATGTTACTGTTCCTTTGGTCACTGACGCAGATTCCTATTTTATAAGACAAATAAGCTCACACAAGCGATTATTATTTAGCTGGGAGCACAACTAGAATGAAAAATAATGTTGTGTATTTTAAAGTTGTTTCAGATTATGCATTGTAAAGGCTTATGTAGAAAGTATATGGTTTTTTTGTATATTTTAATTGTAAACTTTTAGTTTCCACATTACTTTTGAATATAAGTTTGAATGAGTGAACTTATCATATACTATTTCAATTTCAGAAATTTGTTTTTTCTAAAAATGGTAATCATATAAAAATATCATTTTTCTTTTGTAAATGTCTTGAAAGACATATTAGAATGATTTTAATATTAACAGTGCATCTCTATTAAGTTCTTTTGTGTTCTAATAAACCCGTGCGACGGGTCAAAAATCTATTTTAATTTTATTCTAATGTGCTAAGCTATCTTGCAAATTAAAGACTCTTTTATTTTTTTTAAAGGTTTTTTAATTCAAATTATACTAAAGTAAAGTAATATTAAAATACTATATAAAGTTATAAAACGTGGATGCGATTCATACTCCCGAATTTTTCAAGCGGGTGATGTTCTTACTTTTAAATTTCTCAACACAGTTATTACTTTGGGACTTCTTAATCATATGTTGGAATTAAAAGTTAGAGTGTCACGAACATAGATTAAAAATTAGAGTGTCATTATAAAATGAACTACGTCATTGCATTCTTATATTATTTCACATTTCTTTATCCATTATTACTATCGATGTAACCCGCGCGTCAGCACGTACTTACGCACGAGTCAATGGTCTAGTGGTTGCTAATTTGTACGGAATATTTATTTCTTCCTCCTCGTAACATTCATTTTTCCTGTTTGGTGTAATACCTCAATCAAATGGGATAGAGTAGCAATTTTCAAAATAGCTTCGTCAGGTTTAAATATCCCGTTCATGTCAATAAAAAAGGTAAAAATATTCCGTTCAGTGGTCCATCAAATGAACGAAACTTAATGTAGTAACTTAATTACCAATGCATGGACAGAAATGGACCACCTATTATCAACAAGTACTTCTAGTAGTAATTATCAACTTTGCTGTCACTTCATCTAATTATAAATGCAATTCAACATTATCACATGCCACTAACAAACGGAAAATTCAACGGTTCATGAATGCAACTGATTACTGACGCACATGGATTTTACTTACATGAATTGGGTGGAATATATATCACTCGAGGAGAAGATAATATTTAAGTTTGTGCCTAAAGTTCAGGTCAATCCTAGGTTCTAAATTCTCTTGCTATGAATATGGTCCTGAAAATCACATCCAGCAAAAAAAAGAAGAAGTGAGGTTTACTACATTTTAGCTTTGTTTCACAAGGCAGTAGAAGATAGGTGGTCCTCGGCCCTGAAGTGAAAGGAAAATGATTTATATTTTGATATATTCACATAAAAATTGATTGAACATAAAATACAACACTAAAATCAATTGTAAAAGTTAAAAACTGTAATTATAACTTCAAGTTAAATCGATCGATTTTGTTCGACAACATAAAAGAAATGAAACCAAGTAGCAAGTGGTAGGAGTATTTTGTACAAACTTTTAGCCAATTTAGAATAACAAAAGGCCATACAACAAAAAAATTGCAAACCAGGTATGCTTACACTTTAGTTTTATGGTATTTGTGCAATTATACTGTAATGTCTACACATTTTTATTAGGAAACTTATTATGATATACAAATAGATCTAAAAAAAATGCTTTACTAACAAATAATAAAAATAATTACACTCTAATTAGTGAAGTAGCGCAGAAGCCCCTGTTATTTACTTAATAATGTTGTAGTTTCTCTCTGTCTCTCAATGGATAACAATAATTATTTGTTTTATGATGACTAAAAAATAAAATATTGGCATCAGAACAAAAGAAAGAAACACAACTCATAGTCATAAATATATTTTTGGATGTATTAACTTTGCACTTTGTACTCAGTAGGAAAGTTGGTCAGAGCATCCAAGGTTACATTCCGAACGAGTGTTATGCTGTCTCGAATGCCTTCAAAAAACAATCTTATTTTCTTTCTTGTATTTACACTTCCTTTTCCCTTTTTATATACCTTTTTTCTTTGTCATTGAATTATTTATCACATCTCCTCTACTTTTTCCCCAATATATCAAAAGTTAGAGAATCATTATTCTTAAAAAGAAAGTTTCAAAAGTGAAGAATGAATAAGATCAAAACAAATGAAATTATTAGTTTGATTTTTATGGAAACAAACAAAAAACCAGCACGTGAAAGCTAATTGCAGCAGATCTTAGTAAGTGCATGTTATTAACGATTGTTAAAAGGAGATAAGTAGCAAGTGTTAACTATAGCTGCCCTTTCCCATTGAACATCGAGGGATTCCATTGCTTCTGCAAAAAAGAAAAACTCATTCCCACGTATATTCTCAACAAAAATCAATTCTTGTTCCACCGAGGGGTGCAAAGAGTTACTACTAAATAACAATTAATTTATTAAAAATAAATATTTTTGCAGAAAATAAAACTATTAAAAATTGTTGGTTACAAGGGGAGTTCGGAGACCATCTACATTAGACCAACAACAATCATACATGTTGAACAAGTGACTTCAAACACACAAGGGGGAGTGAATTGTGTTCTTTAGAAAACGATTTAAAATAAGCACTTAAAAATATGTTTTAACCAATTAAAATAAAGTGCTTATAAAAGGTTTAAATAAATATAAAAATAGATATGGTGAGATAAAATAAATGACAAATAAAGCAAAAGAAATAAAAGGATGAGAGAAAAGACACAAGAAATTTATACTAGTTCGGCCTAAAACAACAAGGTCTAGTCTAGTCCCCAAGAAAAAGCCCCTTGAGATTTTCACTGCTCAAACTTTTAATTAGGATAAGCTGGTAACCTTTACAAATAACGAGCACTCTCCAAACAAAACAATCATTTGTAGAAGAGTCTCTAAACCCAAGAGATATCACCTCTCTTGAAACCTTGGGATCGCACCCAATACAAATAAGAGTTACAATAATTAAATAATACACCAAATGTGTAAATATAACAAATTGAAGCACAGGTACTACAACTCAACTATGTAGTATAAAATAGCTCTCAATAAAATAAATTAGCAAGTGTGAAAAATAATGAGAGTGAATAATATGTTTGACAATGTTTAGTGCAGATATTAGTTATTACAAGACCTAAAACAATGCCCCTATTTATAGTGAAAAATGATATGAGATGCGTTGAAAATAATTCAGCCGTTGGACTTTTAATGAAAATAGTCATTGCCATTTAACATAAAAAACTAGCCGTTGCTTATAATTGAATAATAGGATGAATCTTTTAAATCCATTAGGACATAACAAAATGTTTCCAACGGTAACAATTTTCATGCAAAAGATTATGCCAAATTGATTATTATTTTTAATGTCAAAACCAATTATACAATTTGTAAAATAAATTATGACTTTTCATGTAAAAATATTTTCATGCAAAATCACAATTAAATGAAAATCATCGTGAGTATGTGATTTATTTTCATGAGAGCTTTTTCTACTACTTACATAAATTCCTAATATAAATAAAAATAAAATTCAAGACTAGAAAGCTTGAATCTTCTTTCCCGCTTTTTGCATAGTTTCTCTTCTAGGACTTCTTTTGTCAATCATCAAAACTAATGTATTTTTGTCAAGGCATATATTCACAATACACAAATGAGTTGAACGTCATATTTTAACCTAAAACTTTAAGACGTTGCATTTTGAGTTATCTCACTTACAAAATGTTCAATACATTGTCTTGAAGACTTTTTACACAAAGAACCGGTCAAACCACAACTCTTATACCATTGTTGATCGGGAAGATCACCAATATTAGATCCAAAGCAACCATATAAGCGAGCTGAATACTACACCTTTAACCCAAAACCTTAAAATATTGAATTTATTTGTCCTACCAATTCTAAATGTTCATTCTTCACTTTTTTTGTCAAGCATTCTTCACTTTTCTAATCAATGTGAAACATTTAAATTAAACTTACTACACAACAAAAATATTTTATAAATTCAATATAAACTTTGTTATTTAAGTATTCCTAAATATAACTTCTCTTTGTAAGAATAAATTGCACGTGAAAATAAGTTTAAGGGGGAATCTAGAGTTCAAACAAGTTAAAATCCTCTCTATTTGTTAAAAATCAATGGATAATGTCATTGAATGAGAGATATCTGCAAAAAAAAAGTATGAAGTGGATCATACCACTAAGTGAATTCACCACTATTAATGTAGTATTTTTAAACTTTTTGTGTGTTTTGATCTCATCATATGGAAGAAATGGAGAGACTAATAAATAAAGAGGATTTTGACTCAGTTCAAACATCACCGAAATAAACTCCCAAAACGAGGAAATATCTTAAAATTACTGCTAGCAAACAATTTTCACTTGAATGACTTTAAATTTGTAACTCTATCTGTCTCTGTTTCTCTTAACCAATAATTCTCTCATATCAAAATACATTTATTTAAATTATTCATTTATTTATCAATTAAATACACTATAATAGAACTCAAAGTCATATATATAAGTATTTTCCCACCACAGCACGTCAAATGCCAATTACTGTAACATGAGAATTTATTATTTGTTTATTTCAATTTAATATGTCTATTTTTTTCTAAACATATCTAAAATGTTTAATGTAAAGCTGTGAATAATTGTCTGCTCTTACTTTTTTTAAACGTACTACACAGCCTTTTTACGTTACCAGAAGACATAAAGAGTACTAAATGAAATTGCACAGCTTCAGCCTTCAGGTGTATAAAGCAAGCTATTATATCAACACAGCACGGAGCCAAAAAAAAAAGAAAAAGAGTTTACTATTATTATACTCAACTGATTTTCAGAACTATATTCAATTTAACCCAGTTACCAATAACAGAAACTAAACAAAGAATAAAGCAGATAAAGTAATGTAATAATGGAAATTAATTAATTAATCAGAAAGTATGTGGAGAGGAGAAGAAGTAACAGCAAAACCCATCCTAGTCTTTTTCCACAAATTACTATTTACCTCAGGGTCAATTTTGTAACTTACTCTCGCCGGTTCCGATTTACACCGAGTCAGTACAACAGGACGCGCCACCGCAGAATCTTCTTCTTCTTCTTCTTCCTTTTTTACCCTTCCTTTCAACAACAACTCTTCAACATTCTCCAAATCCTTAATCAAACCAATTCTTTCACCTATGGAATCCTCTTTATCAGAAACCGATTCTCTCTTCTGCGATTGCGAACTTGATTCCTCGTTATCTTCAATGGAAGTAGACTCTGTTTCTTCTTCGTTTCTCAAAGGTGAACTCCAAAACCTACTCGCAAGAGATGAAGATCTGTATGGAGCGGATCTACACCTTGTTAATAACAAAGCGTTTTTGGGAGGAGTGGAACAATTTGAATTTGAAGCAATAGCATTATCAACAGATTCAACACTAACACTAACTCTTTGTTCATCTTCTAAGGTGAAATTACTGTTTCTGTTAGACTCTGATTTAACTGAATCTTGTTTAGGTTTAGTTGGTTTTTTTCTACGGAAGAAAGCCCATTTGGGCCAAACGGGCCGACAACGGCATGGGTTGGGCTTTTTAATCCACCAGTGGTGAGTTGGAGTGGTGGAGGATTGTTTTTGTTTTTGTTTTTGTTTGGATTTTGATTTAGATTTAGATGAGCTACGTTTGGCTCTAACTTGACCCATGCAAGTGACTTTAGGGGAAGAAGGTTCTTGTGTAGTTTCAATGGTTTTTTTGTTGCGAAGAACGAACATGGGGCTTGACCTTGACCTTCTACTGCTTCTACTTCCTGCATTGGTTCTTAAGAACCTCATCAATGGTGGTGGAAACTTGTCTGTACGTGCTGGACTTGAAATGCTTTTTGTTGTTGATAGCTTCATCTTTTTTGCTTCTTTTCTGAACTAACTTTGTTGCATAAAATGGGCTGAAGTGTGTTAGGTTTGGTGTGGTGTGTGAGAGTGAGAGAGAGATATGGTGTGTCTGGTTTCGAGAGCTTGCTTTGCTTTCTGCAAAATGCTTTTTCTAAATTTTGTTTCTTTGCTGTGGACTTTTTTTTATTTTATTTTCATTTTTGCATTGCACGGATGGGTGGGGTGAATGCACTTCTCAATTATTATATATTTTTCTCTATTATAATAATCCTTACAACATTTATGTATTTTACTATTTAAAGGTTGCTATCATTATTTTTTACTATAAAATATAAAACAATTGTGTTAAGTGAAATTCAAATAATAAAATTTCTACATTTACCGTAAGGCGATGAGACAGATGCATCTTCGGCGAACTAGACACAATCTTAAGTTAAGTTGTTGGATTTGAACTCCCTCATGACAGTCTTGTCTCCATGTTTTTATGGACCTTCTTCCTAACCATATGCCCTGCTGTTCCAGCACAACAAATCTACCAGTGGGGTTCGATGCAGTATTATTAAGTAGCATAATAATAACTCAGGTGTTTTTAACTTTACAAGATTTGATAATTCAAATTTAAGATAATTCTGTGATCTACTAGTGGTATAAATCATGCATCAAACACAAATTAGTTTTCATCATTAAATCAATGAATAATATATTTGCGCATAGCGCAAGTCTTTTTCGAAAATTCTTGATCAAATTAAATCATTGGTCAAGCTTGCATCCAAAGCGTTTTGTTACTCTGGTATTGACAAGGTTCTCCGACTAGTTTCTTGTAAACACCCATCCAAAAATGTAATTCAAACTCAAATTCAATGTAGATGAGAACTCTATGATAACATTGGTCGTTTTAGTTATGGTGGTCTTCTTAAAAATTCGCTAAGGAGTTGGATTTTTGGGTTTTTTTTAAAAGTTGTGGTTTTACGTTTAATATTAATGTTAAACTTCATGCGATATCTGATGGTCTCGATCTAGTTTGGACTCATGATTTTAAAATTATAATTTGTAAATCAGATTCTCTCTTCGCACTAAAATTCATCAAAGAATGAGTTCCACATATCTACTCATATGTTGCGATTGTTTATTATCTTAGATCCTTGTTGACTAGGGGACCAAAACATTGTTCTTTTTATAAATTACGGGAAGGAAACTCTTGCGCCGATAAATAGACCAAATTTAGAGTTGTTCTTGATAATGAGATTGAAGTTTTTTATTTTTGTCCCCTTTATCTACTAATATCTGCTTTGCTGATACTATGAGGGTATCTCTCAATATACCAGTTTTCTTCTTTACCTATTGATAAAAAATATAAAAAAACCAATATTTTACATGTGTATTAGAAAAAGCCTCAAATTTATACTAGGATTTTATTTTAGATTAAATATTTAAGTTAAAAGTTTAATGTGTGTGCATCGTCATTGTAAATTTGTTTTACTAAAAGAGCTAATCATTTTGCTACTTAATTTAGATATAAACTATTTCAAAGATAAACTTAAACGAGTTAGTTATATGATGTGGCAGAATAGTAAACTCTCATGGGATGACTTCTATAAAGTCTTAAATTAATTTTTCCCAATAAAAAAAACTCTTGAATTAATTTCAATTTTCTATTATTGCTTGATTTTAATGTTCAATTTTAGATCTTCAATTTTCCCAATAATTATTATTTATCGATTTTACTTAACTTTATAATTCTATATAAAGTGATTGTATCATTATTGTTGAGTAAAAATTTGGAGATTTTAAAACCATATAATTCTATATGTAAAGAAATTGAAGAATTGAAGACATAATTTTATACAACTTGTGATGGACACATGTTACTTCTCAAATGAAAAATAAAAACTTTATTATACAGTTGAGCTACGTGAGATCAAGATGCTCTTAATACATCAATAATGCAGTAGTTATTAACCCCATCTGCTTCTATATAGATGTGGATTGATGGATATTGGATTATTTTGTAACGAAGGGAAACGAAGGTAATAGAAGAAAGAAAGAAAGAAAAATAAACCAAACAAGTGTTTCGGACAATCAAGTCCACTCATTCGATTAAATGGAAATGATTATGATTGGGTTGTTGCTTTTGCCTTCTTTTTCTTTGATGAAGCATTATTGACCGACTAGAAAGTTCAATTAAACTAAAAATCAGATTCAACACTCCCACAAAATTATCTAACGTTTCATCTTACGTTCTCTTGACATTTGTTTTCGTCTATCCCGATCTGATGAATATGAATATGGGCTAGTTTTAGAATAGTCTGTGGTTTATTATACCCTGCAGCTTTACATAATGGAATTTACATACAGTTCCCAGTAATACGGTTCGCGATGTACTAGCAAGAATCTTTTCACTGTATATAGCATTTTTCTTACATAAACTCTACACAGTGCAAGAAATCATCAATAAAGGATAAGATAACAAGTAGTTAACAAATCAGTTACGAGAGCATAAAGGATTGCTGAGTTGATTAAAAAATATATGGCTTTACTTGAGGGGAATTTTTTTTTGCTTTCTTTTTTTAAAGGAAAAAAAAAAAGATTGCTTAAGAAGAGCCACTCACTTATGATTTCATCAGATACGGGTCATTCTCTCAACTTAATATATATTATACCACGGTTGGTCTCCCAAAATTAAATAATGCTTCTAGAATTGCAAGATATTGCCTTATACTGTCAAACACCATCGATATACATTTCCTTTTCACTGAAAAAAGCACATCAAAGATAAAATAGATAGATTGCATACATTTTAGCCATGGTTTGATTCAATTGTCTATTCAGATTAAAATGATTTTTTTGGACAACATAAATGATTTGCACACGAATGTCATCCCTTGGATAGCAAAGAGTTGCCATTTACAGCATTTTTTTTGCCAACTATTATTATACTACTATCATTGTAATTTGATTGTCAAAAAAGAAAAAAAAAACATTGTAATTTAAGGTGTGGAGACCAAAGGGTATTGAATAGCTTGCGAAAATTTGAACAAACAGCTGCGATATGTTATGGGCTGTCATGAATTATTGTTTCATATGATATAGAATGAGAAAACATGAATCTAACATAAAAAGTTACGACCCCACCACTATGTTCTTATTATGACTTTCCGTACGTACCATCCATCTTACGATACAATGAGTCAACCAACACTATGTTCAAGATTCGTTAACAGCATTTTTTTTCCAACCCCATCTTCTTGTAAGAACCTCCCAAAATCTGAATGCAATATAGCGATTTTGGAGTGTATATCCCTTGCCTTGCGGGAGGAGTAACCCCCTAACAACAGAACATAAAGTCAGAAGCTTTTCAGTTTGAGGTACCCTCTCTATTAGTATTATTACTTCTAACTAGCACTCGTGAACATAGCTGTACGTAATATCAATCAGCCGTGGCCTCATGGCCCCCAAGACAATTGCTACCTAAAATTAGCTATAGGGTAGATGTGTCGAATTGTGTTGTCTAGCCTAACTGGTGGATTAAATTGCAAAAACTTATTAAGTGTGTGTTTGTTTATGCGGTCACCCACCGCCAAAGTGAGTTGAAACGAAGATAGATAAAAATGTGTCTGGGCAAAATTGACCGCTCTAGCTATAGTTAACCTTGCTCTTTCGGTGGGGTTTAGCATGGGTAAGTGAAGTTTTTTTTCCACCATGAGAAAGTTGATTATGTTCATTGGATCAAACGAAGAACATAGTATTAACATGGACTCTTAACATTAGATATTTTCACACTCTACTCTATCCTCCATCCCCACTCTCCCCAACCGAAAACAACATCAAACCCACCGTCTCAAAGCTTCTGACGGACCTTCCGGCGCCTTTCCACCATCTTATCGGACCTTCAGACGCCTCCACTAACCGCCGTCGACTCCACTCACCGTCGTCCAGTTAAGCCACTCTGGCTCGTGGCTTGCGTTTTCCAGATCTGCTTATCGGACAGTTACCCTTTTTTCCCTTTTCTCCATTTCCAATCGGGGTTTATATATCACTCATTATCTTCCATTTTCATCGAAATTCCGCGTTTATCTGAAACTCCTCTCCTCGTACGCAATTTTTATTTCGTTTGATCTATGCTTTTTTACTCGAGGATCCATGTCCATGATTATTCTCATTTCTTCAGATCTATTTTCAATTTTCGTTTTTATGTTTTCTTAGTTTATTTGATCATCCCTGTCTTTGAATTGGTGATTTCGATGTCATGTGTTTTAATGCTTCTGCGGATGAACATTTGTAAGATTTAATTGGATTTCACTCATTGCTTTGTGCTTATGCAATGAAATGTGAATGATGATGATGGTGGTGTCACCGATGTGAAAGAAACTAGTTTAATTGGTTTGGTGGAAGAGGAATGTTGAATTATATAAATGGAAGACATAACATTTCCATTGCTTTGTTCATTCATTGATTTTTCTCTAGTTTCTTTCAACAAACAAAAAACTAATAATCTTTACCGCAAAAAATAAAATAAAAAAGAATAATCAAGTCACACAAATATGGAAGAATTGAACTAATATCACACAAGAAACGATGACTGTGATGTTGCTGGTAGTGAGTGGCATGGAGGAGAGAGGAGGATGGGTTGGCGAGTAAGGTTGAAGATAGAGTGAGAAAAGATATGATATGGACAGACTATGAAATGATATGTGTTCCTCTTTGATCTAATGGTTTTAAAAAACTTTCCCATTGTGGGACAAAACTTCACTGACCCATGCTAAATGTCACCTGCTCTTTGCTCTTTCGCCACACTTTCTCCATTTTCTCGTCTAAACTTTCTCTCCACCATCACCGATGTCCACTTCACAACATGCCACACACTATGTTGTTGATCTAGATAGCGTTGCGTAGCACTAACCCTCTAAAATGCTTCAGTGTATATCAAGATAGTCACTATTGAAAATATTAAAAATTAGTGTTCAAAGTAAAAATAAATTTAAAAAGAGAAAAGAAAAGAAAATTAAAGATATCATCATACTTAATGATTAATTAACCTAAAGTACATAGCAATAAAACTTAAACCGAGAAGAATATAACAAAAATGCACTAAAAGTAGGAAGAAGAACATATCAATTTTTTTATATTTTTTGACAAACGAAGAATATATCAATTATCACCTAGCATGAACAAAACAAAATAAAGAGTTTAAATTGACATTTATACCCTTAAAAAATACAATTTTTTTTACTAAATAAAAAAGGCAATATTTAATAATAAAAAAAGATTTGAGGAAATCAAATCAGCGGCAGAGGCTCCAAGGACCAAGGGCAAAAGGAGGTGTAGAAAAGAAGCCGAGTGAATATTGAAAAGAAATCCAGTTTTTAGTGGGTGTTAGGCCCAATAAATCTGGGTTATTGTGACCCGAACAACTTTTGGGTTTACTGTCGACAGGAAGAAGAAGAAGAAGAAGAGTGGAAGGGAAAGTGCTCAGGTCAGCCGCAACAAGCGAACGACGGTGGCAACTGCAACTGCAAACTCACGGTACCATCACCATGGCGAACGACTCGTCGTTTTTGTTTGCCGGTATTCATTTCGATAGGAAAAAATTCGGCGCCGATATTGCACGCTTCCAGGTATATCATCATTTCAATCTCTCTCTCTCTCTCTCTAACAAAACATTAAGTCAAACTGTTTTCAATAGACTATAAGCTGTTATCATATAAGTGCTTATGTATAAGCTATTTCTATACTTAATTTGTTCTCTTTAACTGATAATTGTTTTTTCCTGATAAAGAAAAAAGACACCGATAACGGTTTGGCAAAGATTCAGACTGTAACAGAAGATGAAGAAAGCAAGGAAACAATAGAAGCTGTACCTGGAAAGAAGAGGAAGCGCAAGAAAACCTCTTCTGGTATTCTCATTCTCATATTTTTATTATTCTATTTCATCATCATTTGTACCAATAGTTCATTATCTCACTTTTGCTTCATTTCTATGAGTGAATAAAAGAAGCTGTTGACGGATTCAGTGTGTTCCAAAGTTCCACATCCAAGTCAAACAAAGAGGTCCAAGCCGATGATGATGATGGGTGCATTCGTCTGAAGAAAGAACAAAATAAGCAACTCGAGGTATAATTCATTTATGTTTTGTGCAATGTAAAGAACTCAATTTTTTCTTAAGTCTCTGCAATAATTTTCCCACCATTCACTTTGATTTTTATATCTGTTTTTAGCACGATGCTATCTTCAGGAAGAATCATAACATTCATGTCTCCGGTTACAATGTGCCATCCCCACTTCAAAGCTTTGATGAGTTGAAAACAAGGTTAGGTTTTCCGAAAATATTATTATTCTGGAATCTGGTTGTTGCTTATTCTGCGTTTCAGAATCTTAATGAATTGTTTATTATAGATATAAATGTCCATCCTATTTATTACGGAATCTGGCTGAACTCGGATTCAGAGAACCAACACCAATCCAACGGCAGGCTATTCCAGTACTCTTACAGGTATGGATTGCATTGGATATTACATTCTTCTGAAAATTGTTGCTGTAGTTTGATCTTTTTTATTTATTTATGCTAACTTGATAATTGTCTGCAAGATAGATATTATCATAATATTGTGTTTACTGATATGGGATAGGACCGTGAATGTTTTGCGTGTGCCCCAACTGGCTCTGGAAAAACCCTTGCATTTGTGTGTCCCATGCTCATGAAGCTCAAGGTATTGCTTATATTTATTCCAGCTGTCTTTTGCTTCCGACGTCCCGTGTCTTGAGCTCCAATAACCAATTGTTTTTATAGGCTCATGCAAAAGGTGGCGTTCGAGCTGTTATCATTTGTCATAGCCGTGAATTATCTGGTCAAACATACAGAGAGTGCAAAAAGCTGGCCAAAGGAGAAAAGTTTCGCATCAAGTTAATGACAAAAAATCTTTTAAGAAATGCTAATTTTTCAAAATTTTCTTGTGACATACTTATATCCACTCCACTTCGATTATGCTTGGCTATCAAGAAGAAAAAGGTTGATCTCAGCAGGTGTGTAATAATGAAATAATTAGTCTTATTGCTTTAAACTTTAAATTCCTAAACATGTATTTGGTCCATATCTGCTCCCACTCTGTCACTTACGCTATAGCTTAAATATCACATATTGGCCTCTGCTTTGCTCTGTCCATTATCAACCAATTGCATACTAAATGTAAAATAAGATCCTGGAATGGTACATTCCTTTAGCTGTTAGTTTTCAATTCATTCCTTTTGCTAAAATACGATAACAATGAGGAACATTTTTCATGTTATTCCTCATTTATGGTCATAATGAAGGATTGAAGGCTATATCTGAATATCAACAATCTATAGACCTGCTTTTTGTATTTTGGTTTATTGTCAAATTATAGTCATGGTAGCTGTTCCCCGTTTAAAGTTGAATCTGCTCAAACTTGTAGGCGCAATTGGATACTAGTAACTATTTGCATTTACCTTTCTTTTTATCTGGCCTTGTGGACTAAATGAAGTAGACGCAAGCAAATAACTAGTTGATCATTCAGTTGACTCACAAACCGTAAACCCAAGCAGCAAACACTAAATTTTAAGACTCTGTACTAAGTCTAAACACATTCCTAAACAGTGTTATTGAGAAGCAAGCATTTACTGCTTCCATATGACTAACCAGTTGGAGCCCACTGAACATGAAAACAAACACTAGTTCAGTAGCACAATTATTTCTGAAAGATTATACTTTCATATATGATGGGATGACCCAATATTGTTGAATATTCTTTAAAAAAAAGTGTTTGTTTGGCTTTCTATTAGGTGTTATGTAATTTAATGATAAATTTGACTGGGTACTACAAATAATAGTAGAGTCCAACTACAGTTGGTGTTGATTGTATTGTTAACTACTTAAATGATTCATGCACTTTAAAACTTTGCATGCTGTTTTTAGCAGTATTCTACATTGTATCAGCAAAATCAGTAGTAGTAGATGCTAGACATGCAATGTGATTTACTAAACGGTTGTGTTACTGTTGATATATTTTCTTTCAACTTTTTGGTTGCTGCAGAGTTGAGTATCTTGTCCTTGATGAATCTGATAAGCTATTTGAGCCACAATTGTTCAAGCAGATTGATTCTATTATCAAAGCATGCACAAACCCGTCAATAATACGCTCTCTGTTTAGTGCTACTTTACCTGATTTTGTTGAAGATCGAGCTCGAGAACTCATGCATGATGCTGTTCGGGTAATTGTTGGCAGGAAGTAAGTGCAATACAAAAATTTATAAAACTTTATGCTCATGAACATTACTTTAAGACTGTTCTTCACGTTATTGTTAAAATGACATCTAATTCTTTTATGGGAATCACTTCAGGAATATGGCTTCTGATACAATTAAGCAAAAGTTAGTTTTTACCGGAAGTGAAGAAGGAAAACTTCTAGCGATTCGGCAAAGTTTTGCAGAGGTATGATACTAAGATGAATGCTTTAGATAACAGGCATTATTGGTCAGTTTGTTTTTCTTCTATTTTCAATAGGCGGCTGTTTGTCTCATTGCAGTTTATCATCAATGTGTATTTCCTATTATGAGTTTATCTTGTTTGCTGTTGATTGTGCGCTGCATGCATATTATTTAACATTGCCTTATTCCAGTTTGGTGTTAAATAATGTATTGTGAGGGCCTGTTTGGATTGGCTTATTTTTGAGCTTATGCAAAACAGCTTATCCAAATAAATAAACTTTATGTATTATTCATAAGCTTGTCAAGGTAGTTTATGAAGATACCATTTTCGTTCGTGAGAACTTATGAATTAACATAAATGCTAATTTATTTGCATAAGCTATTTTCCATAAGCTCAAAAATAAGCCAATCCAAACAGGCCTTGAACGTAATTATGTAATGACTTGGAACACTTGTTATTATTGTAACATTCACTCACCTTATTGCAGCACTCCTATTCGCTCATTCTTAATGTTATTATTTAGTTTCTTGCATTTGTTGACGTATTCTTTTTTACCTTCGATATCTTGAAGAGTCTAAATCCTCCAGTATTGGTCTTTCTCCAAAGCAAGGAGCGCGCAAAAGAGCTGTATGGGGAACTTGCATTTGACAATATTAGAGTTGATGTCATCCATTCTGATTTGTCTCAAGAAGAGGTAGTTCTCAATCCCTTTGAACAAAATAAGTTACTTGTTGGAGTATGAAGTAAGTCTGGAATATTTTCCCTTCAGCCAAGAAACACAAAAATAAAGCCAAAACCGATGAAGCATATGACCAAGATCTGGTCCATACTATTTGTATGGTGAAGACTTCAAATTATAATATTCCTTGTTTGTGCAATTGTTTTTGTACTTGACTATTCTGTTCATTACTGAACATGGCAAACCTGTTTTAATATACAAATCTGTTTTAACTTTTAATCTCTGATCATCAGCAATAGTTATTCCATTACGAAAACATATTTGTTAATGTAGCCGTAACTGTGATGTAATTTTTCTAATCTCTTGAATTCTGTACAGCGAGAAAATGCAGTTGACAACTTCAGAGCTGGTAAAACATGGGTTTTGATTGCCACTGACGTGGTTGCTCGGGGAATGGATTTCAAAGGCATAAACTGTGTGATCAATTATGATTTCCCAGATTCTGCATCGGCATATATCCACAGAATTGGTTAGTGCCACGGCATTAACATTGTTTTAGATTTGAGAAGTATTCATAGGGGTTGTGATTCTTATTATTCACTGATGGAGCCATTTCTTTGTTATATATTCTTTAATACATTAATTTTTAAATATTATATGATTCTATTTTTTGCTAAATATAAACATTGATTTTTCAATAGGTCGTTCTGGCAGAGCAGGGAGGAGTGGGGAAGCGATTACATTTTACACAGAGGAGGACATTCCATTCCTGCGGAATGTATCTAATCTAATGGCATCCTCGGGCTGTGAAGTTCCATCTTGGTTGACGGAGTTGCAGTTGCAGAAGAAGAAGTGGAAGAAGCATCGACCTGACAGAGATTCTATCTCAACCAAATCGGATCTACCCAAAAGTGATTTAATCTCAACCAAACCGAAGTTGCAGAAGAAGTTGAAGAAGCACCGACCCAAAAAAGATTCTATTGTAACCAAACCGGATCTACCCAAAAGTGATTCGATCTCAACCAAACCGAAGTTGCAGAAGAAGTTGAAGAAGCACCGCGACCCAAAAGAGATTCTATGTTAAACAAACCGGATCTATAAGCCTGTGACAGCAGAGAATGGGACCAAGTTTTTGACCGTGAAATGTTTAGCTATGTTTATTTTTTGATAGACCATACAACAATGGTAAAATTTATAATTCCCTATCTCCAAAAAATGATGATGAAAAAAAGAGTGAGTGCAAGTGTCCAGAAGCTTAAACCATGATATAATCATTTCCAGTACCTTCATGCCAGTTGCCACCCTCATTGTAGACAACCCAAGTGGTCTCTTATTAAATGGGAATTTTTGTGCCTCTCGTTATAGTGAACATGTAATTTGTTTTACACTTAAATGTCTGATTTGATGAACTTCAAAACTCCATCTCATTTAATAGATTTTAGATTTTCATTGTGCTATAGCTTTCATCGTGGTATGGTGGTAGTTGTCCCAATGCCAGGGCATATTAATTAGAACGTATGCCCATTATGATTTATGCATGCCAATTATTTTTCTTACATTTTATGTTGTAAAAGTACCAAAAATTTGAATTGTTCTTTGAGCTATATTTTATTATGTTGTAGACACGATTATTATATGTTGGGTTTTGAATGCTTGATTTTTCTAGCACTTCTTTCCTTTGCTTTTGCACGAGTTTCTAGTTATTGGCTGAAATTTTGTCTTTCAAATGAAAGACTTTTCTTAATGCATTGTGTGACTGATGGATTCTACAACTTTATTAAAATGTAAGACGTGATAAATCAGCATAATTGATGCCAAATCTATAAACTGTTTGGGAAAATATGTAAGTTATAAGCAATCAGTTTAAAAGAAGCATGAAAATTGAAACAGAAAATTCAGGCAGTTAGTCTCATCTAAACTCTGAAGCAGCAAATTGCTTGTGGAAAGTTGACATATTACAGACAGAAATAATCAAGCCGTCAATGAACTGTTCAGCTAAACCTAGATGCCTAATAAATAATAATCAAAGCACGCAAAAGGAAAAACATCATTACTATTATTAGTATTTTGCTAACCCTTCTGGCCAATCATCACAAACTTCTTGTAGTGCAGCATCAAAACTATCTTGGGCTCATATTCAATATAGTTTTTCTTTTTCACTGTGTTAAAGCCTGATGTGTCAAATACATATTTTGAATCTAACAACTGTACAATAGGTGACAGATGGAATTGACAGAATATAACTCAGAAGAAAAACATACAGCGGATAATCCTTAGTTTAACTGGATCCTGGATCAACCTTTTTGTTACACAAAAGTGTAGCTCAACTACAAATTTCCAACTATTTTCCTACCAAAGGCTAACGTCTAACCTCTGGCCAGGATCATAACCATCATCCAACACCTGCGACCATAACTCTTCAAGCATTGTATATATGAGGTTCCTTTGTGAATGTGAACTATCTTCTGAGAAGAATATATGGATCTTATCCTTAACTTCGATCCAGCTTTGACCAGGAACCTTTTGTACACCCATTTGCCTCATTAAGTTCCTTAGTTTGGCAACTTCTTCCCAATTGCCAGCAGAAGCATGTATGTTACAAAGCATCACCATTGCAGCAGAATTGGAAGGATCAAGCTTTAGTATCTTTTCTGCGCCTCGCTCTGCAATGTCAACATTATTATGAGTTTTACAAGCAGCAAGTAGAGTTTTCCATGTAGTAATGTCAGTGTCAAGTCCTGATTTCTGAATAAAAGTTTCTGCTTCATGCAAGCATCCAGCGCGAGCAAGCAAATCGACTATGCAAGAGAAGTGCTCTCTTGTTGGTGGAATCCCGTGTTCTGTTTCCATGGATTTATATAAGCGCCAACCTTCCTCCACCAATCCAATGTGACTGCATGCACTGAGAGCACCAAGATATGTGACCTCGTTAGGCTGAACGCCTAGATTCGTCATAATTCTAAAGAGATTAAGAGCTTCATGTCCAAGTCCAAACTGAGCATAACCAACAATTAAACTACTCCATGAGACTATATCCGGGTTCTGTGTTGAATCAAAAACATCTCGGGCGTGTTTAAGTGATCCACATTTCGCATACATATCGATCAATCCATTACACACAGAAACATCAAGTATTAGCCCACTTTTAATACTATAGCAATGGACTTGATTCCCCACTCCTAAAGATGTCAGTTCAGCACAAGTTCCTAATAAAGTAGTTATGGTGATACTGTCAGGTTTATTTCCAGAAAAATGCATTTGCTTATATAATCTGAAAGTCTCTCCTTCTTGCTTTTTCTGCAAGCATGCTGAAAGAATAGCATTCCAAGAAACTAAGTTGGCATTTACACTTATATCTCTGAAAACATTCAATGCATCGTGTAGACGTGAGCACTTCGTGTACATGGTTAGTAATGAGTTGCATACGGTTATTTCGTTATCAAAACCTATTTTCACAACGTAAGAATGAATCTGCATGCCTTGGTTGAGTGTCACAGGGCTCCCACATGCGCAAAGTAAGGAAATAAAAGTAATGCTGTCTGGGATCAACCCGATATGCATCATCTGACGGAAAAAATCTATGGCTTCATTAGCATCACAATTGTCAGCAAATGCTGCAATAATTGCATTCCAGGACACTATATCAGGGTTTTTAATCTGACAGAATGCCATCTTTGCCGAAGGCAAAAATCCGAATTTCGCATACATGTCAGAGAGAGAGCATCCAGCAAAAACGTTCCTGCGTAAACCGAATTTAACACACATTCCGTGTACTTGCTTTCCATACTCTAGTTCAAGAAGACTGCTGCAAGCACTGAAAACACTGCCAAATATAAACTCATTTGGCTGATAAATGCCTTGCCTGAGCATATCTCTGAAAAGATATAAAGCTTCTATCCTATAACCAAGTTGAGTATACCCCGTAATCATGGAACCCCAAGAAATTAAGTCCTTTGTAGGAATCATTATAAATACATTGGAGGCATGTTCAATTTGTCCGAAATTTGTGTACATTGAAATAAGAGCATTTTGGGAAGTCAAGTGATGACCAAACCATGATTTAATGACATGGGCATGCAGTTGCCTGCCTAAATCTATATCGCCTACAATGTAGCAAGCCTTAATTACGCTTCCAAAGGTTAACTGGTCTGGAAACTGACCCGACTGCGTCATTTGAATATACATGATGATGGCATCGTTCTCTTGACCGTTCTGTGAGTATCCGGAGATCATCGAAGTCCAAGAGACCACATTTGGTAGCTGCATTGTCTCAAAAACTTTTCTAGCATCCTTCATAGAACCGCATTTTCCATACATATTAATCATATGATTTTGGAGAATTATGCTTGCTTGGTAGTTGGACTTTAAAATGTGATCATGGATTTTCTTGGCATATGCAAGAGATCTAAAGTTGGCACAAGCCAAAACTAGACTCGTATATATGCTCGGTTCAAAATGGTTATTCGAATTCTTCACATGAAAATCAAACGCTTCAAGCGCTTCCTTGTAATGCTGTTGCTTACACAGCAAGATTATGTAACTATTGGTTGGTAGCTCTTTACTGAGATTGGAGAAAATTGCAGGTGGTAGACTAGGTCTTACATAACTATGCATACGTCGAATTACGCTACGAATGGTCATAGATGGTTTGAGTTTCAGGGCAATGAAGTGGTCACAAATGAGTGTGTGAAATGTTAACACGAACGAGCCATGTCACTAACTCTGCTATAGAATGCTAAAGTCACTCTTCCTACAAGCTCTTAGTGGCATTTTTTCAAGCAGCTACTATGCAACAAAATTGCATTCTAAAATTTGAACTGCAAAAAGTGATAACTGAAAATAACGCACCTGAAAATTTCTGTTCAGTGTTCATAGTCAGACACTGATAAACTGCTTTGAGTGAACTCAAACATAAGAAACAGAGAATATTAGTGTTGTGTACTGTGTGTGTTATTAGAGAGTTACAAAAGTACCCAACAATGTTGTCTTTTTTCTTTTCTTTTTTTTTCCTTTTTCTTCATCTTTTATTTCTTGTAATGGGCCTAAATTAAAAATGATCTATAATGTGATTGATGATGTTCCCCCTTCAGCCTTTGCTATCAAAACACCTGTAAATTACACATTTACCCCCATCGGCAGCCGGATTTACATTAAAAAAATGCGACTTCGGCAGTTAACTGCTGTGGAACAAAGAATTTCGGCAGTTAACTGTCGCCGGGTGAGTTTTTTAGCAAACTCAAAAATGGGAACAACAATTATCCTATAATGTGTAGTTATTGTAATTTTGCCCAATACCCGATTTTTGGTTTATGACAAAATATAGGGCACTTTTGCAGAGAAAAATTGTTTCTAATTAACTGTCACTTTCAAAGTTCAATACAATATTAAATAACATGTTGGCTATATTACCCTTAGTTATGTATTGCATAGAGAGAAATATATAAAATAAGATATTAAATGATCAAGACTATTATAGGAAATAGATAAACTATTCTATCAAACATAGTAAAATGTATTCCTTATTATGGGTTCCACACAACCGCTTAAAAAATAAATTATTGTTTTTTGTTTAATCTTTTGACAATGTAATTATTGTTAATTATTTGTGGAATTTCTTAAATAAGTTTTTGAGATGTTAGAACAGACGGATTGCATGATTAAAATACTAATATTATAAAATTATAAATGAATGATACAAGACTATCCTAAGAACCTAAATGAAGGGAACTCCCTTTCAAGATCTAAGTGTTATAAAGTTCCTCTCAAAAAAGTGTTACAAAGTTATATAGTTTCAAAAGTTTAGTTTTAAATTAGTTTAGAAATTTAAATTCTGAAAGTAGTGATAACTGTAGTGATTTTTTTTTTTTTTTAGCTAACTATTTTGGGGAACATATTGGAAACGTTTGGTGGTGTCTTTAGTAAAACTTGGTAGCGTAAACAGGAACAATTCAAATCAACATAATATGTGTAGACCAAAAAATAAAACCAGCATAATATGGAGTATTACCTTAATTCGTTTATGTGTGTATGTAGTCATAATTTTATCTATGTATTTGTATAAATTGGATTATCAAATGTTCCCAAATTTGCAAATAAAATCATGGTTAGTATTGTATATAAAGTTATGATAAGAAGAATGTTATCTCAATGATATGTTAGTACGATAATGTTTAGGTGTTTAAAACAGTTGTATATATATATATATATATATATGATGTGCATGATTTGATGGGGGAAATTATTTACATCATTTTTACCTAACTCACCCGTGAGTAGCACGGGTACAGGGGCTAGTAATCTATAAAAATAACCAATTGCCAAAGATTCACATTCACTGTGCCAGTTATTCTGCCAAGACATTCCACAGTCAATGTTTAATTAATTTTTCAATGCACATTCCTCTTATTGGACCAGTCAACCCCAAATTATAAATTAAACCTCCCAAACGCCACCATAGGATAATCACTAATCAGTAATAATAATAGTTAAATGGACAGGTGCTACATATTATTGAATAGATGGATTGGTACCATCCCAACTGCTATTTGGTATAAGATAGCAACTCATGCTCTCACACTAATAATTTCTTTTTTATATTTCTATGTATATATATTACTTTTACTTCAAGTCACAACCAAGTGAAGCAATTCCTTACATATGAAATACCTCCAAACAAAAGCTAATATTTAGTTTGGTAGTACCAATCATAACCTCAACATTTCAAACGTTTCCCATTAACAAATATGTGCTGCCACAAATGCACCTAAACTATATACTTTATATTACATTATTATTATAAAACCCTTCTCTTCATTCTATTCCAACAATTACTCATTTTTATTCCATTCCAACCTGAATTTTGTGGTCAATTTTTTTTCTTCTTCTTCAGAAGATGGGTTCAGTAGAAAGGTCAAAGAAAAAAACCCATTTATGGAAGAAAGCCATGCTTCATTTTTCTCTATGTTTTGTGATGGGTTTTTTCACAGGTTTAGCTCCATCAGGTAAATCTTTAATATTTTCTGGCAAAATTGAAGTTTCAGCCTCAAATAGAACAGAATTTGTAGCACCACAACCTTCTCAAATGTCAACAAAAAATGGTAACAAAAGTCGGACAGCTCCAGCACCTAGAATCCATGGCCAAAAAACAGCAGCAGCAGCAACAAAATTGCATGTAATATCACTACCTCAATTGAAGCCTAAAAGACTTTTAATCATAGTAACACCAACAAGTACAAAACTACCTTATCAAAATGTTTTTTTGAGAAGGTTGGCAAATACTATAAAGCTTGTTGATCAACCATTGCTTTGGATTGTTGCGGAAGCGAAAACCGAATCAACAGAATTGTCAGAGATATTGAGGAAAACTGGTATCATGTATAGGCATGTTGTTTTCAGTGAAGAGTTCATGGACTTAGAAGCTGAATTGAATCATCAAAGAAATTTAGCTCTTAGACACATTGAGCATCATAGACTAAGTGGGATTGTTCACTTTGCTGGCCTTTCTAATGTTTATGATCTTCAATTCTTCCAACAGCTTAGAGATATTGAGTATGCCTTTCTATCACTTCTATTTGCTAAACTAATTTTAGTTCTATATTTACATTATTTATTACATTGTTAATTTGTTATGTCTTATGGAATAATTGTTCTCCTAATTTTGATGTAGCTAGTAGGTGGAAGTTTTAAAAATAAACAACTTTTTCAATTGGATGGAAAAAAGGCTAGTAAGAAAATCTCTAGGTATACCACTAGTGATGATGATTATAATAATTAGAGTGAACTTTTTTAGTAACTCGAATCTTTACTTTGACTTTAAATAGAGTCTTCTCTAGTCGACGATGAAATTGATCTTTTAGATTAGTCGATCATTAGGTGAGATACCGAGTTTTTTAATATTAAAAAAAAAATTGAAGGAAAATACCAAATTGTTAGATATCTTCACTTTACAAAATTAATTCTTCAAAAAAAATAAAATTGGTGATTTACTATATAAATTATAGTAATCATCAAACATGATATCTTACACTTCATAGGTGATTTTTTTTAAATTGATGATTGAGCAGAGTTTTTGGGACATGGCCAACGGCATTATTACTTGCAAATAGAAAGAGAGTGATAATTGAAGGACCTGTATGTGACTCATCTCAAGTCATTGGATGGCATTTAAGGAGTATGAACAATGAGACAATCACTTCTCCCATTCATATTTCAAGTTTTGCTTTCAATAGCTCCATTCTCTGGGACCCTGAGAGATGGGGTCGCACTTCATCTGTTAAAGACACTTCTCAGGTAAATTTTATGATTACACGTCATGAATTACTATCTAAATTAGTTTTTTCTCAAAACCAAACTTCAATTTTTTTTAACAATTTAAATTGAGATATATCACCAAACTTCAATATTTGAGTAAACCATTTAATTAAGCTGTTATTGAATAAATTCTTATGATATAAGATTACAAGGAGATGTGTATAAGTTGTTTTAATGAAATACTTATAAAGTAAGAAAAAACAATTGATAACCTATCATAAGTTATTTTTATAAGAGTTAAATATATTTTTTAGTTCCTATAAAATTATAAAATTTTATTTTTGTTTCTATAAAAAAAACTTTTAGTCTTGACAACATTTTCCACTAGCTAGTTGATTTTAGTCTACTTTTTAGTCCACCCTACGTTTTCCATTTGTTGTTTTTAGTCTACGTTTTATAGGCATGTTTAGAAAGTTATAAAGAACTACAAATTATAAATTTTGAACAAGGATTAGTTAAGTGAGGATAGCATCCTAATAAGGATTTAGAAATCAATTTTTTTAGAGATTTTTAGCATTCTAATAAGACCTCAATTTATTTTGATTTTTATGAAGACTAAAAGGGTTCACGGAAAATATTTGAGGATTAAAATTTGAAGAAAAATTGTATCTGGAGTACTTTTTTTATGAAGTTTTATAGAAAGTAAAAACATATTGAACTTTTTTAATACATTCACTGTATATCATTCACACTCTTATTGGAACTTTTAAAGTTGCTTCAATAAAACTCAAATAAATTGTAAATAAGTTTTGCTTCAAATGCACTTAAAAAGTTAGGTTGGATTTCTTTTTGGTCTCTCAAGTAGACAAACTTAATCTTTAAAAACAGGAAGAAGAAGAAAAAAAACTTTAACTAGTTTTTTTAATGGAAAAGTTTAACTAGTTGATAATTATATTAAACTCATTCTTAAATAGAATATTGGTATTCACCAAGGTAAGTTAGCTTATACATTCCAAACCTTAACTTTAATAAACATAATCATTCCTTCACTGCTTGAAATTTTACTTGCGTTTAGCTAACATTTACCCAACCTCCTCCAACTACTTTAGAAAGGAAAAATCGTACGCAAGAAGAAAAAACACTAGGCAATATATAATGACAACATGATTGATTAGTTGAACTAATCGAATGAAAGAAAATACTAATTATGTAGTGTTTTCTCCGCATAATGTCTTTGATATGTAATAATGCATGTTGAGCAAAGTGACAAAATATACTCATCAACAATGTCACTTTTATTTTAAGTATGAATGAATCTACCTAAGAGCTTTGTTGCTATTTTGCTTTTTTTTTTTGCCCTAATAATGAGGCTACTTCTTTTTGTGGTTATCCTAGAATTCAATCAAGTTCGTGAAGCAAGTAGTTCTAGAAGATGAGGCTAAGTTGAAGGGAATTCCACCGTACTGCTCCAAAATCTTGCTATGGCGTTTCAACTTTTTTTATGCACGCACCATTTCCAAGCACTAATTTCTAACTACTATACATCATATGTTAGGGGAATGATAGAGAAAATAACGAATATTGAACAAGTCAGAAATTGCCAGTACAAGAGTTGCTTTCATACTGCAAAATATATGAAATTTATTCATTTTTTACTATTGTAATTGTCTTCCGTATATATTTTTTGTGTCAAAAATTTTGTTAGCTTACATAAGAGAGTCTTGTCCTATGAAACAAAACATTTGAAGTATGTTTGATTATTCTTTTAACAAAAAGGTTCTCAACTCTAAAGCAAATTTGTTATTGTTTATTTTTCTTTCCTTGGTTTGGAATTCATTCACCAAACTAGGGGATAATGCTTGGACCTCTCTCTTTTGGTCGAGCATATGATAAGACCTATTTGGTTAGGAGATTGTTTTTCTCACATCCAATATTAGTTTGGAAGTACGCATGTGAGAAATTTATCAAATTTTGTATGCTTGCGTTGCGGATAATTTGTGCCGTCTATATACTCATTTTTAGGGACATTGCTTTAATAGAGAACACGGGGAAAGCAACACTTATTAGTTTGATGAAGCAACCAAGTTAAGTGCTTATTTTTTTATTTTATTTTTTGGTAGATAGACGAGATGGCAAAACCATCATAAACTCACACACACAAAGTGGAGGTAGCGATATTCGAACCCCAGTTATGATGTCCGGCCTAACAATTTTGGCATTTTTACCGATTGAACTAAAACTTATGGAACGTGCTTATTATTGTGGCTTATTTAAAAACTCATGTATATTATTAGTTGTAATGTGTTAACGTTATCAAATATTTACATTTATAGTGTATGAAAATTAAACTCTTTAAAAGATTACATTTATAGTGTAAGAAAATTAAACTCTTTAAAAGAAATTGTCAAAAATCATTTATCAAAAATAATTTTCAGAAAAATCTACTCAAAAGTCAAAACAACTTCTCATTTGAAACAATTTTTAGAGTTATTTTAGATTGTCATTATTTTGAAAAAGATGAAATATTTTAAAATAGATAATTTTATTTAATAAACTATTTTTTTTTACGGAAAAGAACTTTAACAAACATGTTCTTAATTATTATTTTTTTGAAACAGAAATATCAAACATGTTCTTAATTGTATGTTTTTATAAGTGTTACATACACTTACGGATATAAATAGATGAAAATGGATTTCATATGTGAGCATAACTTAGTTGATAGAATCATTGAATTATATATGCATGAGTCGAAATTTAAATTTTGAATTTCTCACTTATTCACCTTAAAAGATGGAATTTTTGTTGTTAAACTACTTGGAAAAAAAATAATAAATACATGTAAACGAATTCAAAATCAGCACACGTTTCTTGTGTCCATTCATGACTTCATGTAACCGCATATCGACCTTTAATGCGATTCACATGTTTTAGCTTGGAAAAAACCGTAAAATTTGATTGATAACCATACGTAAAATTTGATTGAAAAGTAGTAGCAGTGTTGTTGTTGTCACTTCTTATCCAATAAAATGATATTTATTTGTTATGGGAAACTAAGAATTCGAGGTTTCACCAAAAGAGATCAAATTATGTAAGATAGTCACAAACCTCTCACGATACTTTTAAAAACGATAAAAAAAAAAAAAAAGGAAAATTATCATTATTTAAAATAGTATTAGTGATCATTTTACAACCGTCAACAAGAGAAGTCAAACATCTTCGTTTAAGGTTGTCTATCACGACATTGAATAAGTCAATAATTTTTATTCTTCTATGGAATGGCCGATATCTTCAAGTTGAATAGTTCTAATCTTTAAAAAAAAAATGAATAAGACTGTAGAAGTGACAAACTTTTCTCTAAGTATTTTATCAAAGTGTGTATTTACGGAGTACAAGTTTAAACTTAACAATCATTGACTAATTAAGCTGAAAGTTGATTTTATCATTAACTATTATAATTTGACGATGTTGTTTATTAAAATATTAGTATATAGACTTGTAATGGTTTGTAACCATCTTGCTAGCATGTTTAGAAGGATGTTGACGTTTATAGCTAGGTTCGGTAACGTCCACTTCATTCTAGATAATACTTCTTAAATCAAATAAAAATGGTTCTAGCCATATGTTCAAGACTTGAGCAATTCAAAAAAGTTCAAAATTATTTGGTTCAGAAATATTTCTTGTACAACTTAGGATCGTTATTTATGAATTATTTATAATTATTAAGGATGTTAAGTTAAATGATATTACTTTTATCATTCAAATCAATTCAATTAATTATTTTATTTAGAATCGCTCACAACTCAAAAACGACAGTTAAATTAAAATCGAAGGAGTATTACACACTTTATTTTGAGTGAATTGCTTTGATTTTTATTTCATAAAAAAGGTAAACACGAAAATTTCACTCTATAGTTTGGATGAGAAACTAAACTTCTTTGCAATGAGATTTTAGTTTCTCATCAAGATTATTATATTTGAATTTAATCAGAAGTGAACCATAGATGTCATCTACGATGAACCTAGTTTCCCTTATGAATTGCTAATCAAGAACGACACCAAGAAATGGATGCCCTTGATAAGGTACAACATCATGCACATTGACGATGTGCATAAACATTCAAGGTCAAAGAGAAACCTAGTTGCCCTTGTGAATTTCTAACCAAGAGGGACGTTGAGGTTATCTTTGAATCTGATGCAAATGAGTCGTGGATGCCATCTATAATGAGTCTATCTGCCTTTATGAATTTATAACCGAGAGCGACACCAGAAAATAGACATCCTTAAAGAGTACGAGTATCATGTACACTGATCGTATGGATGAAAAACTAAACTTCTTTGCACTAAAAACTGTAACTCTAAAGTCATTTTTGTTCAAATTCAAAAATAACATCTTATCTCGTGTGTTGAACACGTAAAAGATTAAAGAGGAGCCTAGATATTCTTGTGAATTTTTAACCAAAAGAAACAGATTTAGTCAAGGGTGCTATGAAAAAGTCAAATCAACATCACAATTTATTTTACAAATCTATACTATATATAAAGAAAATAACTCCTTTCAGTTTTTTTGGGCTGACCTTTTCTCTTTCCAAAAATGGCTTCAATTTTTAAAACAAATAACTCATGTAACAAATAAATAAAAATAAATTTAAATATTAAAAAAATGTAACAAACGCGATATGAATATATATGTCTGGTTTTTTTCTTTTATCATATTTTGTTGACAAGAAGAAACTTATTGCATTTCATTCATAATAATAGTAGAGATACAACATGGAATTTGGAAACTAGCATGACGCGAAGCCACCCTAGCAAAGCTATGAGCGACTTCGTTGGCTTGTCTCCGAATAAACCTAATATCAACCTAATATCAGAGATTACTAAATCAGAAGCTAACAGACGTCTACGGACATTAATCATTGCGCTAAAATTAGAAACGCCGCTTTTACTACCATAAAGACTATCCACAACAATTTTGGAATCAAGTTCAAAGTCCACAGTACCCATGTGCAGAGCACGAACTCAATACATTGCTGATAATAAACCTAAGGCCTCGCTCAAATCCACATCAAGGAGCGGAGTCATCCATTCAGTTTTGGCTAAAACATAACGACCTTCATCATCTTGAATACACGCATCAATGCTGACATGATTCAGAGCTTGAGAAAAGGACACATCTACGTTACATTTAAACCTGTCGGGACTTGGTTTAACACACTTTAAATTGTTCGGTGTAATGGAGTGTTGAGGGATGGGATGACGAATAATCTGAGTATTCCTCCAGTTAGTAAGAAGAGAACCTGCATGATCACAAATAACTTGAGTTTTTCCTTTATCATATAAAAGTGTAACAAACTAGATGAATATATTTAAACTTACCTTTTCATTATCCCAATTATGCCCTTAAATATTTTTTCTATAATTAAAATTTGTGTTGGTGTCATTTAAAAAAAAAGAATTTAGATTATATTTTTTTTTGTTATATTGTTGGTGTCATTAAAAGCAACAAACAAGTATATTTATAGTTTTTTCCTAAAAAAAAAGAGAGTATATTTATAGTTTTAACTTTAGATTGAAACAAATCACAAATAAACTTTTAAATAAATGTATGTTTGATATTATGGTGATTTTACATAAGCTATTAAATGTATGTAGTTTTTGATAAATTAAAATAAGTTACCCTAATTCTGACATATCCACTTATCTAACATAGACTAACCAGGTGAGACTACCGTGTAAAAATTGATTAAAACGAAGCAAGACTTTTATTTTAAGGAAGAAGCAAAGCAAGACTTTCCTTAAAAAAAGAAAAAGCAAAGTAAGACTTAATAAAATTGGTTTGGCTCAATTACTGTTTTGGCCTCATAAGTTTTTAAATGTTGTGATTTTGACCTCCTAAAAAAAACAACTCCATCCAGACCCTCTATGTTTACTTTCTATTGCAGTTTTGGCCCCCCCGAGCCAATTTTGACTCAGTCAACGTACATGTGGCGCACACATGGATGGCATGTGTGTAATTTTTTTTAAAAATAAATAAAAATGCCACGTGTAAATAAAAAAATTAATTAAAAAGTTAAAATTTTTATATTTGTTTAAATTAAAATAATAATTTAAAATAAAAAGAATTATTTATAAAATAAATTAAAAATTTAAAAGTAATATAAAAAATAAAAAAAATTATTAATTAAAATTAAAATTTTAAAAAATACACGTGGCGCCCACGTGCACGTTGACTGGGTCAAAATTGGCTTGTGGGACTAAAATCACAACATTTGAAAACTTAGGGGGCTAAAACAGTAATTAAGTCTATTTTTTTTAAAGAATCATTAACCTGAATTTAGATGGCTTTTTCTTTTAAATGGTTCAATCTAATATGTAAATATGTTTAAATAAAACAACTTAGTTTGTCCATTACATTATCAAAATCATTTAACCAACAGAATAATTATTATTTAATATGTTTAAATAAAATAACTTAGTTTGTCCATTGCATTATCAAAATCATTTAACCAACAAAATAATTATTTAACCAACCTTTTTTTTATCTCATTCCTATTTTCTTTTTCCCTATATTGCAAATCCAAATATAGGCATCTCTAGTTAGCTAGTACTAGCTGTAGCAGTAAATAACTTCCCTTTAAATCCAAGTTCATAGTAACTAACTTAGTAACATATCACAGAAGTTGAACACTCACTCCAACACATTTATGGCAACCCATCTCACTTGAGGTTGAAAGCATAAGAATTTCCCATAAAACAAATATTATCGATATTTTTCTTCCAATTAACCTTAGGCTAAAAAAATATTATCTCTATCAATTTAGATAGGCTCACAAAGATAAATATTATTAATTGTTGATTAACAGATTAAATAGAAATCCAGTCAAAAACTAAATTAAATACAAACATAAATATTACTCCATAATCCATAAAAAAATCAGAAATCACAAATTTGTTCAAATAACATATCTTTATTTGTTGACTTTATATTTGATAAGATGCAAATTCATTGCAATTAAATTAAGCATAAGATCTTACATGAACAAGTAGTGGGGCCTAGTGGGACCAAGAAACACAAGCGAGCAATGTCACAATATTAGCAGAAACAGCTGTTGTTATTATTCAAACAAACTAAACTCTCTTCTTCTCTTTTTTGTCATTTGTCAAGATCTAATTTTTCCCTCTTTACAGGAACATGTTTTAAAGGTGTGGTTTGGTTGGTTCAACTTTGATCTTCTTCAAGTTTCAATCTTTTTGTTTAAACACTAATTGGCTCATTTCAGATCTTTCACTTCATTCAGGTATTATTCCCATTGCACCTTCTTCAAGAGAGATAAATTTAGCATTTCTATTGCTTTTGATTCAATTTTATAATGAGAATGCCAATTAGAAAGCACTTAATTGATTTTTCCAAACTTTGATTTATTTAGATTGAATTAATTAATTAATACATACTACTAATAGGGATGGATTAGGAGTTTGAAAAATGGCTTGTTACTTGTTAGCATAAAAGTTTGTATTTGACTATTCTTTTCCATTGAAAAAATTGATTTTATTTGCATTTTTCCACACAGATTATTTCCTTGTCGGTGTCAAACATGCTAATATTAATGGCTTTTAATGATTTATAAGCTAGCAATTTCACTGCTTTTTTCAATTTTAAATAAGATATTTTTTCAGATCTTCAAATTTTTTTCCTTCTTTTTGTGATATAAAGGATCAAATTAAGGAATGCCAAGAAGATAATGGGGAAGAAGGGAAATTGGTTTTCTACAGTGAAGAAAGCTCTCAGCCCTGACTCAAAGGTATGAAAGAAAAAAAAAATACATATATTAAATTTAGCTCAATTTTATGTCATATTTCTAATAATTTTACAATTTTTTGTTGTTTCAGAAATCAAGTAAATCAAAAAAGAAATGGTTTGGGAAGCAAAAATTGCAGACTTCAGACCCCTCTGTAGAAATCGATACAGCACCGCCTCTTCCTCCGCCAGAAGATATTAAATTAACTGATATTGAAAATCAAAGCAATCACCATCATGTTGCTGAAATTACAACTGTGGTGGATGTCGAGGAACCTGTTCATTCTGTTCAGACAGCGGTTGTTAAGACTCAAGCTGCTGCAGTTTCTCGTTTTGCTGGTAAACCAAAGGATGAAGTAGCAGCAATCAAGATTCAAACAGCTTTTCGGGGTTACTTGGTATGTGTTGCAATCTCTCCCTCGTTTTCAAATTTATTCGTGCAACATTCGATGAGTTCTTTTGGTTTCAAATGTTTTACTTTAACAGTATATCGTTAAGCTTTTACTCATTGAATGTATTCTATAAATGCAGAATAATGAGGCTTTAAGAGGCAGTCAATAATTGCTGCAAAAGAAAATTTATCATTTTGAAATACCTTTAAAACTAAATTGTCTTTTAAAATTATTTAGGCAAGAAGAGCATTGCGGGCTTTGAGAGGGCTGGTCAGATTGAAAACATTAATGGAAGGGCCGGCTGTAAAACGCCAAGCCATGAGTACCCTCCGCTCAATGCAGACGTTAGCTCGTGTGCAATCTCAGATTCGTTCTAGGAGGGTCAGAATGTTAGAGGAGAATCAGGCTTTGCAGAGACAGCTCTTACAGAAGCATGCAAGGGAGCTTGAAACCATGCGGGTATGGGTTTCTTTCCTTTAACATTTTTTTTAAATGCTAATCCCTCAACATTGGACCAACGCTTATTTGACTTTGTTTGTAATGGTTTTTTACTTGTCCCGGATTTTCATTATAGATTGGGGAGGAATGGGACGATAGCCTACAATCAAAAGAACAAATTGAAGCCAAATTACTGAGCAAGTATGAGGCTACTATGCGAAGAGAAAGAGCACTGGCTTATGCATTCACTCATCAGGTTTTCTATTTCACTTGTTAACTTAGATATGTGAGCAAAATAGTTGATTTTTTTTTAGATGAATTGGAAGACGCATGAAAAAAGTTCGCATAATTTCAAGAACTAAAACAATGAGAATCCAAGATTTCATGTTATATTCTGGAGCTTTTCTGAAGTGAATAATTCACTCAACGACCATTGATGGGAAAATAAATTGTTGATACTGCATAGAGATGCATAACAAATAGCAAATCATAGATATGTTAAAATGTTTGCCCGTCATTTTCTCATCAGCAGTTGAGATGTCTACTATTTCTAGTGAAAGCTTGTTGATGAGTCAAATCACTTACTTTATTTGTTATTTCCTTATACACTTGAAGTTGTTGCTCTTTTTACCTAAAACTTATAACCAATTTAGTTTGTAAATATTTTAAAAATTGCTTTTTACGAACAATACCAAAATTGTCACCTTTTTCACTTTGTTTCCTATTTTTGAAGATCTATATAGAAGAGGATGAAAACAAGAGGGGGTGAAATCACCCTTTCTATAACAAATATTTAAAAGCAATTAATGAAAATAATGTCCTTTTGCAAGTATAATTAAAATCATGAAATGACAACTGAAAATACCTTAGGTTTGATAAATGCAAGAATCCTTTCATGTAGTCACTATCTTCATAACCATTTCCTCTGCTTAAACCTCTGCAACCTCCTTTCCAACTGCCACATTGATTTTTTTGCATAATAATAATAATCCAATAATATGCTTAATTCAGTTGCAGTATAGCGTCTTCTTCAATTCTTGTCAATAGAGATATTTGGATAGTGGAATAACACCGCATATTATGTGATGTCCTATTATATTTTGAATGAATTGAAGTGTCTTGCTATGATTTTTTGCTTAATACCGCAAGTGTAATATTGTGACAGCAAAACTCGAAGAACTCGTCTAGATCTATGAATCCAATGTTTGTGGATCCAACCAATCCTACTTGGGGGTGGAGCTGGATAGAACGATGGATGGCTGCCCGACCTTGGGAGAGCCGTGGCCTTGTTGATAAAGAACTGAATGATCATTCATCTGTTAAAAGTTCGAGCCGCAGCATCATAGGTGGAGAAATCAGCAAATCATTTGCCCGTTTCCAGCTCAACTCTGAAATACATTCTCCAGTCGCGAGCCAAAATCCTGGCTCCCCCAGCTTTCAGTCCAATTCAACTCCTACTAAGCCGGGGTCTGCTTCAGTTGCCAGGAAACTGAAGAAGGCGAGTCCAAAGGGAAGCTGGGTTATGGATGATGACTCCAAAAGCATGGCAAGTGTACAGTCAGATCGGTTCCGCAGGCACTCTATTGCCGGGTCATCAGTTAGAGATGATGAGAGTCTTGCTAGCTCTCCATCTGTTCCAAGTTATATGGTGCCGACTCAATCTGCGAAAGCTAGGTTAAGGACACAAAGTCAAAGTCCATTAGCAAAAGAAAATGGCAAACAAGAAAAGGGGTCCTTTGGAACTGCAAAGAAGCGTCTTTCTTTCCCAGCTTCGCCTACGAGGCCAAGGCGTCATTCAGGTCCACCGAAGGTAGAAACCGCCATAAATGCAGAGTTACCTGTGAACAATGGTGTAGCCAGTTGATTATATAATAATAATCAGAGTGAAAGGACGAAAGTCATTAAAGTAGGATTGAAGATATCACTGAAGAAATAAAGACAAAAGTTCATTTACATTGAGTGTTCTTTTTTATTTATTTACTTGTCCTATTTTTATGTGTATCCAAACATTTCATTAATACTTTTGATTTGGGGTGAAATTTGTTTTACTTACCATATTAATCAACTTGTATTTTCATTTACATTCTTTACCATTGACCTTGAGGGGAAGAAATTTGGTTCGTGTTGATCTTGTGACAGAAGGATGAATCTGCTGTAATAATCCGTTCTGCGCTTCACCAACAAGGAGGAATATGAATCTGCTTAAAGTTCCTTTTTCTTTTTTGTTCATAAACTGAAATTCGAAACTCTTGATTCTAAATGTGGTATATAAGTGCAAATTTTATTTCTGTTTTATTTCTTTGATGCTACTATGTTTTGCTTTAAAAATTAACACTAAAGATAGCTTACATTGCTATCATAATGGCATAATTTTCTTTGTAACTTCTCAGTTCTCTTCCATGCAACGGATCTATCAACCTATTTATCTATCTATAAGAAAGCTTATGCTTAGTCATGAGTGTATGTGCTAGTTAAATAGTATAAAATGAGTTTTAAAGCAGCAAGAAATTGTCAAGGTGATTTGCCATTTTAGAGCTTATCATTATTAACTTATGCATCTGCAGCTCTTCAGAGAAGTGGTCAATGCTAACATGCACATTTATTTTATCTATCCATCTGTTGGTGGTGGGGATTTTGGGGATACATATTATTTATCAACAATTGGTGGTTGAAGTGGGGTCTTACAGCACACAGTGGTACTATGACTGATCTCTCTCTATCATTCTGCAAGGTGATTGGCCCATTTTTATCAACTAAATTAGAAATCTCAGTTGTCTTAAAAGTGTGTATGTTGGTGAAAATAAAATCCCTTGTCTGATTGTTAGATTACATAATTTCATCTTAAATTAACATTAACAATAATGGAACTAAATGAGCTTGCATACTGACAGTGGACCAAATGTACCTTATGTCTGTAACTTTGTATTGTATGCGACTGCTTAAACAGTTGGCACATTTTGTTTGTTGCATCTATGAAAACTTGTGAATTTTATGCTTTGATTATTATATCAAGGAAAATTCTCCATTTGAATTTATTATATAAATTATTTTCTAATAAATGAAAAATTATGAAAATAATTTTGTTTAATGAGTTTAAAAAAAATTAAAATACTGTAACAGTAGTACTAAGTTGTTCGATGGTAAGTGGGACATGCTATCAAAAAGAAATCAAAGTTCAGATTTTAGAGTTTAGAAAGTCTCATAGTAGTTGCAATTTGCAACCATGTCTGCCGGGTTAATCTCATAACAATGTTTGTCAGGACACTAATTACTTGGTCAAAGACAGTGAAAAAGATACGAACAAACCACTAATGTTGGTTTCTACTTTAGTCTTTACATGTATTCATTCACATTTAGCTTTCCCTCAGGCTTCTTTTTACTGTTTAGCTTGACGTTTAAGCAAACTTCATACCTAACATTGAACTTTACTTTTTTTTAAAGCATATGGATTCCAGTTGAAGGAAGAAAAAGTTGGAAATTTATACGAATAACCTGTGATTATAAATAATAATATGCTTAAGCTTAACATTTCCCAAAAACCCTTTCAAATCTCTAAGCATATTTGTTGGTTGCTGACTTGCTTCCTGTCTGGTTGCATGTAACTTCAATTTATTTTAAAAGAAAATAAACCATCAAAATAATTCAAGTTGTGGTACAACTCATTCAAAGACTACTTGATCTCATAAACAGGTGGAGATTCTCTACAGTTCTTAAAAAAATATAAAACTTCATTACTATAATTTTAGGCATAAAGACTCAATTATGTCACTAAATTTTAGAGATGATCACTTTTATGCACACTAAACAAACTACAGTAATGAAACTCTTCATTTTTTTCAATTGTATGTCGCTAAACTCCGTTCTTCTCTTTTCAATTAAGAGGTGATAGCTGAAGCAATGAACTCCATTTTGAATAAACCATCAAACCCCAAATGCAAAATCTAAACTGAAGACATGAGAAAATGATAAAAAAAGGAGAGATGAAAATAAATGTGTAACTAAGTAACAGGCACGATTTTGCCGCTGAGTTAACGGTCAATCGAATGAACACTCTAAATCAGAGAAGGCAGTTAAGATACAGTTTGCTTCAGAACAGTGGAAGGTTAGTAGAAACAATGTAAGGTGACACACTTCGACCTGTGTATCTCCAAAAGCTCTTGTGGTTCAAAATTTATGAATGATGTCTCTTATGAAGCTTTACTATGCATAGGAGCCGCCTGTGTTATTTACATCCAAAGCTAACTCGTGTATACCAGTCGTTTCCGATCATTCAATGTCAGAAACAGATACTTGTAAAGCATCTTCCGTGTTTTTCTCGAGCACAGTTTCCTCTTGTTGTTCAAAGGGACCTTGAGGAGTTCCAAAAAGAGTGGAGAATATTTTCTTATGGCATTCATCACAGAAAAAGAAATAGGAGAAGTGACCCTCGTTTGGAAGCTTATGGATTACTGCCTCTGGCAACACCCTTTCTATGTATTCTGTCATTGATGGTGGGACCACCCTATCGTCTAATCCCTGTTTGAGAATCGAAAAGGGAAATGTAAGAGATTCATAGTACATTGTAATAAGCTAAACTCCAAAACAAAGAATGAGTTGAGCACTGTTTTACTTCATAGTACACAATAAAATAGAAATGATGAAAGAAAATACCGAATAATCATAAAAGCAATACTCAAAGAAGAATATGTTCAAACCTGCCATATGTGTATATGGCCAAGATATCCTGCCAATTCACATTCTGCCTGACCGTACATGGATTTAAACCAAAGAAGTAATCCTCCTGTTCGACACTTCTTATGCACATGAAGTTCTTCTATGTTGAAATCCCATCTAGATACCTGCAGAACAGCTTCCTCTATAAACGGCTTCACGTTTCCCTGCCGAACCGACTCCTCCAGATCCCTCTGCCAAAACTCTTCGAATGCTGGTTCATCGATGAGAATTTCATCCTAAACATATATGAATTTGATTTGTCAACAGATTATGACAGCCCTAAATGTTCTTCCACAGTCATGGATCCCTACAGAAACTTTATTTAATTGAGGTAGTGCATACAAAAGTAACTTACCCTACTAGTTTTATTTAAATTTATATTCAAAATTCAGCTTCACTTTTACATTCAAATGTTAGTTCCACCAAAGGAGGCAGTTAAGAGAGGAAAGCATTTTAACACAGACCAAAGTTTATAATTATAAGTTTATAACAGTAAATATTTTCGGTCAAATGTTAATGGGACAGCTATACACAAGACTAAAATCAATAGTACTATGACTATGTGGCTTTAGTATCTTTCATTTAACTGAAGTGGCTTCAGTGTCTAAGAAAAAGTAAATTTCAAAACAGACATGTATATTGGACGACTCTATAAGCTCAAACTCAATATCCACCAACTGGTGAATGGACAGTCAATTCAAAGTTCAAACTGAATGCCGAACAACACCGTAAGTTTTTCAGCTACCATGAATCCACTTAGCTATTGGCAATAAAAAAAAGTAAGTTTTCATATCTATTGATGAAATAAATAAAGAAAAACACTCAGACAGGGTTTATCTCTTTCAACATAATTCAAGGTTATCACGACTCACCTTCTTTCCTAGTGAGAGTGAAAATTGCTTGTCCATCCGCTCATGCTTTTCCGGCAAGAAGCTTTTCCGATAGAAAAACGACAGAAGTTTTGGAAATCTATAAGCCAAGGAATACATATATTTTCTCCTTGGCAGCCACTTCTCCCAAGTTCTTTTCATCTCGTCTTTAGTCATGTGTGACTCGTATGGGCTAACCATAGGGGCTAACATTGCTGCACCTGCAATTTCAGGTAATATTAGTATATTACAACTTATCAGAATTCATGTGTCTCTTTTCTATGCTTAGCAGGCAGAAAAGGGAGTTAAACTTGCTCGACAGAGATAGGCAATCGACTAGAAATTAGTACATAGGTATAACAATAGCCACGATTGACATTATTTTTTTTCAGTTTCTTTCCCAAAAATTTACATGAATGGAGACAGAGTCACAAATGACAATGAAAGAGTTATTTTAGATTTTGAACGTTTCACAAAATGTAACTTTATTAATATGTCATAACTTATAAGTCCTTTTCAGATGTGGAGTTTAAGATGAACAACACATTGATCAAAGATATCGAGACATTAGAATTTTGAATATCAAGACATTGGAATTTTGAATAAGGGGGAGCAACCTGCAATTCTCTCGGGAATATATTTGAGCGAAGCCCAAGCATGAATGCATCCACTTGAGTGGCATAGTACCCAGAACTTATCAGTTACATTGACAGCATCAACTAAATGCAACATATCCATAGCCGATGAATTGAAATTTCGGCTGGGATGTGGATCACTCTCCCCAAAACCAGGAAGATCATAAGTGACCAAGCGAACACCATAGTCTTCGAGCAACGATGCTCTCACTCCAGGAATACCTAGCATTGGAAGGATAACAAAAGGAAGTAGAAAATGTCAGAAGACAAGATCTCAGGTTTTGCGAGGGATAAGTTTTTGAATCCTTGTTAAAGATAAGTATGTAATTCTTATTAAATCTGGTTTTTATTATCAAAAACTTCAATTATATTTTACCTGCCAGCCGGGATGAAAGAAACGAATGTGGAGCAACAAGTGAAAATCTAGCTCTGCCTGGTGGAACACCTTGATTTTGATAAGCCATGTACCTACCATCTGGAAGCAATATCCGGCTAGCAATAGGAGGATGCATGCGAACCATTGCCGCCTTGGTAGAGGTTTGGTGATTAGAGTCTACGCTTATAGCTGCAAATAATTTATTCATTAAAAGTAAGCAAAACTTATGCCAGGCCCAGATTGCTTAACGGCAAAGATCATCTGTAAGCAACTGAATAGCTTTTTTCCCTCAAAATCCATAAGAATATAAATCCTACTTGACTAAGTTTTACAGAGATAGAAAATAAACAAGTAGGAAAATATGAAGATTCATTGATGTTATAGAGAAATGGACTGAGAATATTTGACTGGCATTTATAGAAATTAATTAGATAATTATCCGTTCGTTAGAATCCGATCTCAAATATAAGCAAAAGAGCAAAAAAAAAAAAGCCAAACAGATAAAGTAGATGTATCCGGTTCACAATTTGAACCATATACATCTACTTTGTTTGATGTTTGTTTGCTTATATTCGTAACCGGAGGGAGTAAGTGATACATTTATATTGTAATAATCTCTTCTGTAAACACATAGAAACATTAAAAGACTTGCCAATAATAACCCAAATTAATAAGGTTCACATGATAAGAATTGAAATTGGAGCATAACATTAACAACATCAAACCAAACCAAACCAATCCTGTGTTTTTGTCAATTGAAGACCCAGTCAAACCAAACCAATCGACAAAAATAGCAACAAAACAACAAATAGCTGAATTCAACACAACAAGTTCATTGAATTAAAATTAAGATTGATTGCAACTGTGGAACAAGTAAAGTAAACTAAAACTATCACTAGTACCAAATAAATAAAAATAAATGGAGTTGAATTAAAAAACCTGCGAAAGCAAGAAGAAAAACGGTAAAGACAATAGACCAAGAAAGAAGAGGATCACGATCTTCAGGCAAAAAATCATTGAGAAAGCTTAATCTCTTAGAAAGCTTAGAACAAGGTCCTCGTAACTTTTGAACAAAATAAGAATCTTCATTGAAGAAATTCTGTTGAAGAATATCTCTACAACCTCTACCTAACTCCATAAGTATCTCACACCAAGCCATCAAAAACCCAACAGCATGTTCCTTCAAACTCTCTCCTACTTCCACTTCCTCCGATGATTTTCTGACATCCTGAAACGACGTCGTTGTTGAAGATTCTGGTAATGGATTTTCCATAAGACTTGCTAGTTCCTCGCTCCACCACGTGGTTCCTCTTGCTTCCGCCATTGCAAAGCATGTGTAGAATCAACACAACTGCTACTGTCTTTTTTTCCTATTTTTTTATATTATATGCGTAATCGCGAAGCTATGTTTTTAAATAGATGATGATGATTCATTGGAAAAAGGTTTTTAGGGAAAAAAAATAATAAAACGGTTACAGTGAAAATGGATTCCAACTAAGCACCGATTCTGCATCATTGTCGTCATAATCTTCCGTATATTTTTTTTTTTAAAGAATGTTCCGCATATATTATCTATAATTAATAGAAATACTTAAATATTTATTTTGAATCGTCAACCAGCCACTATTAAACTTTTGGTTTTTGCAAATATAGTCTCATTTTGGTTTTTGATTGATTTTGCAAATTTTGTTTTTATAAAAACATCCTTCCAACATTTTTTGTCTTTTAAAAAGTGTCTGGACTCACTTAAGACATTAGGTGGTTGTGAAAATGAGCCAAATTTGGAGAGACCAAATACATATCTAACTAAAATTAATGTGTAAAATGTATGTTTTACGACATAAAATAATTAATATGAATTAAAATTGTAAATTTGAGGCCTAAAGAAATAGGAAAATGTTACATGGACACTCTTTATTCTCATACACCCTTGTACACCCCATGCATTGGGAAGAGACAATATGAGATGAAAGAGAAAGTGTGCTTGTGTGGGGTCCATATAGCCACATGTCCGATTTTTGTGTGGATGTCCAATGATGTATTGTCACCTAAGGATGTCTATGTATCATTACTCAAAGAAATGTGAGGTCCAAGGTGGCTGCCTCATTTGTTCAGTTGGGCCGGCTTTGTTATTATCATAAGTTTATTGTAAAAGAGGTTGTTTAAATTATGAGTGATTTGCATAATATTAATTATATGGTATAATTAAAAAATATATATATTTTATCAAAAATTAAAATAGACACTTTTCCCCCTTTGAAATATGACAATTGGGAGACGCAACTTGTTCTTTGCTGGTCTCGTTAGGATGTGTGGTGTTGTGGGTGCGGGGCTCTTTTTGGAGTGGGCGAGGGCGGCTGGCTTCCCTTGTTCTGCTTGGGTTGGCGGTTTCTCTCTCCTCAGTCCTTTTGGAGGGGGTTGTTCTTGAGGTGTTTATGTGCTCGTTGGATTTTGTTGTCGTCTGTTTTTTTTCTGGGCACTTATGGTGCTTTGTTTGTTGCTTTTGAGTTATATATGTTTTGTACTTAGGGCTTAGTCCCCTCCTTTTTATCTATTTTATATATATATATTTTATTTTG
>Ga0228710_1000781_pt1 | contig 43894 bp, 26 predicted proteins | sample MedpolnodulmetaG_FD_177995 | JGI IMG/M metagenome (GOLD analysis project Ga0228710, IMG submission 177995) | Root nodule microbial communities from Medicago polymorpha collected in Santa Monica, California, United States - pink nodules | ecosystem: Host-associated > Plants > Roots > Nodule... | reverse complement strand
TAATGGAAAGTGTTTGTTTCCTTCATTGTAAGTTCAGAATCCGGTATTACGTTGATTTGGCCTTTTTGTGAAATAAATGAAGTTTGGATGTAATAATTGTGGTAATCATTGAGGCGGTGTTTCATTTCTGAAGTTCATTGATTTCTTGATGTGGTATATTCAGAAACTTTGGATTTCAAATTTCTATTGAAGCCTAAGGACAGCGATACACCATGTTTTGTTGAAGAGGGTCCTAGTCGCCTACTTATCGGGGGAGCGCTAGGGGAGGATGCCAGAGTTGCATTATTTAAGCTTGATAGCGGTGAGGTTCTTGAGTATCAAGTGTTTGTTAAAGCAGACAGGGTTTCTCCATTTGACCTTGCGGCAAGTTGGAGGGCTTATCAGGATAATTTCCGTCCTTCGGCCGTACGTTGGATGCCTGATGTCAGCATAAACTCAGCACCTCAGACAGGTGGCGAGGTAAGGCCAAACTGCCAGTTCCCAATCTGTTCTTTTAGGTGTTGTCAATCGCGGAAATAGTGGTTTGTTTGACTTCTGTTACGCTACCGTGCTATAACACCAATATAGGTTCTATTCTATTTGACATCACGAACAATAGCAATTTGTTCAAATTTCGCTACGCTATAGTGCTACTATAGGCGCTATTTGATAAAACTGAGTCTTCTATCTCTTGAAAGATATCACAAATGAAAATAGTAAATTTTTTCCTCATTTAACGAAAGTGTTTCTTCTGTTTCAAAATTCATATCATGCAACTGGTTTGAAATTTAACCCTCCTTCTTGCTGGCTACCTTCATTTTGCGTTGCAGACAAATCTTTTCTCTGATTGCATTTCTTGTGATGGTTTGTACATACAAGATATCATGCTCTCAAAACCAAAACTTTTTTTGTCATTGGTCATTTATATATACTTAAGTTAGTTTCTCATTTGGTTGTTCTATAAGTTAGTTTATTTATTTTGCAGTATATTTCTAATCCGAGATAGATGTTATATGAAACAGATATTGTCAAGATTCAAGTGATTTAAGATTACTTTATTTTTTTGTTCAGAATGGTTCTTCTGCAGGTTTGGAACTTGATCTTGAGCATTATGTTGTCCCAGCCCCCTCAACCTCCGCAAATTCAGGCCAAGTATATGCAGCTAACATGACAGAGAATCCACGGTCACTAATCAGTGGATCTGGCGGAAGTTCATATTCCAACAAGGTTCAACATTCAAACTCACATTTTAAAATTATGATCGTGATTATCCTTTGGACTATTCGTTCATTAAAGACTAACGTAGGAACTTAGTACGATAATTGATTAATAATTGTATTTCGATAAGATTTTAATCGGTTCAAGATTGGCCAGATTTTCTTCACTCCTGAATTTTGACTAGCAAAAAGATGCTTAAAATGAAAGTGCCACTTCCTGATGCTAAGAGGAAACACATAAGAAAGTACGCTAATAGCTTATGTTGATGTTCCGACCAGGGGATGGAGGTTATTGTGCCAGATCCATCCAAGGTGTTTCAAAGTTCTGGAATGGTTGAATCCAAGTCAGTGGGAACATTTTCACCTCTCCATAGGCAGGATAGTCAGAGGGGACTTTTTGTTGATAGAGGTGTTGGATCTCCTCGACTTGTAAAATCTTCTAGTTCAAATATTTTCTCCAGTGATCTTAATTTGGGAACTGGTACAAAGGTTTGTACAAACGATTTCCATTTCCTGTTTAATATTTAAATTCATTGCATGTAAACTAGCATATATTATATTAAGTGAGGTTGTTCACAAATGATTGCTTGTCTCCTTGCTTTTTTTTCTCTAGAATTCAATGCCAGCTGCTGCTGGAGCTGTTGCAGCTGCAGCTGTTGCTGATCAGATGCTAGGTCTAAAGGAGGATAGACATTTGGCGATTGTCCTGGTATTATTCTAAAATTATGAGTAATTACTGAATAATTTTCATAGTTTTGGAGCACTTAATTTTTTCTTCGAGTTGGAACTCTAGTTGGAATTAGACGTGATTTGAAATGCAAAAACATATATATCAAAAGCTGTAACTTGGTAATACCTGGCGAAGATGTCATATTTCTACTTTTAGTTTACTAGTTTAGCATATTTGATTTTCAGAAAATAAATTATTATAATTGCTAAGTAGTTTCTTTTATGTAGGTCGGTCTGCCAGCTCGAGGTAAAACTTTTACTGCAGCTAAACTTACAAGATACCTTCGTTGGTTAGGTCATGATACCAAACACTTCAATGTTGGGAAGGTTGCTTGCATTCTTAACATATTTTTTCTTTATAATTGATATGCTTGCACCTAGTGGAAAACTGGAAATATGTCGAGTTTGAAGATTAACACACTTACTTTTGGATGTCGCAGTATCGTCGCCTCAAGCATGGAGCTAATCAGGTATACATAATTTCATGAATCTGTTAAATGGTTTATGCCTTCTTATTTAGCGGATATCTGCATGACTACATTATATACTGTTTCGTGGCACAGAAGTTGGTATGGTTGCAGAAAACTGTTGTCTGTGATAGATGTGTACTGCAATTTGTTTCTTTTTTTGTTAGTTACATCCATTGTTACATGTTGTATAATATGAAATTTGTCATAACATAAGAGTCGATTTGGTAGATTTCAGAATGGAGGATATGACAGGTGAAAATAACTCCAAAGCAATGTTCTTAGAATTCTTAATCTAACACTTTAATGTGACTGTTTACTTTTTTATATTCAAAAGTTCAATGACCAACATCAAGGAAGGACTCTCAATAATAGAACGACACAATAGACTCGGTTTAAAAATCAAGAAGATAGTTAGGTAAATGATTTTCTAAAAGTTCGGTGGCCAGTTTTTGTATCTTTAACAAAAGCAAGGCTAGACACATGCACACATTCACTCTTAGCCATAGATAACTTAACATAGGGCTTCGGTTTGGCACACTGGACCATCCAACAAAATATTACGCAGCAGTGTGGCTTTTTGCATCTAAAGTGGATATGTTTGCAACTCTTTTGACGAAGTTAGTATTTCAACTTTGATGCTAGGGAATTTGTACCGCAAAGAAGACCAACAGTAGTTGATGCTCTGTGGACTTCATGTTGATTTAAGATGGGGTACTCAGTATATTGTCTCTTTTGTGCCCTAGGTTATGACCATGATGGCAAAGACATATGCTACAATTCTGTTAAGCTATAAGCTGTTCACTAATTTTTGCGATTTGTAATTTTTTTAAATCATCTGACCTTTCCGTGGCAGAAATACACATTGGCTTGAAATAGTAACTAAGCAGTCCAATTTCTTCATCTACACTAGTATTCACGAGGACACACTTGTCATTGAGTCACTTGACTTGGAAGCTTAAATTATTAAGCTGAGACAAAGTATAGCTTTTTAGAATTAAAACTCCATCACACCCTTCAAATTACACTGGACTGCTAATATGGACTCTGTAGTACTACAGTTTCCTCGTGCTTAACTTTAAATTTATAAATAAGATTGGACCTGGGAAAAATTTAAGTCTAAACAGTTAAGAAAACTTTGATATTAGGGAAAGACCCTAAGAATGTACTTCGGAGTTTGGAGGGTTATAAAAGTTTCAATATTTCTGCATGATAATGAGACAGTGGAAACTTGATTCTCTTCTGAAATGTTAGTTGTATGATTGAAATCACAATGTTGCACTAGCCTGTCATGTTTGCTTAGGTAATCTTTATTCATTCATTTCTTTACAGGCTGCCGATTTCTTTCGAGCTGACAATCCAGAAGGCATGGAGGCACGTAATGAGGTAGTTTAGTCTTGATCTTTTTTGTTGTTATTATTAGTATTATTTAATTTGATTAGATTAACCGAGTATTTCAGACTCTAAATTTGTTTTAGCTTGCATATTTTGACCCCACCAAGTATTCTACTTCTACCATTTTGTACATTTTGAATGAGTATGGTAGTGAGCAATGACACCACCCAGCAAATGTAGAATAGAAGGTGAAAAAAAAGTCACATCGGCTAATATAACCTGTTAAGATTATTTTAACCTTTAATAGAGTCCTGCTTTTAACATTTCATTTACAATGGAAGATTCTGATAATGTTGACACCGTGTTTACCTTTCTCTGTGTACATAGTTTTAATATATCACGTGCCACTAGGTAGCAGCACTGGCATTTGAAGATATGTTATCTTGGATGCATGAAGGTGGCCAGGTAAGTTCAATTTCGCCAGTAGTTTTGTTACTTTTATACATTCTTTCGTTTTATTTTGCGTAAGGTTTAATTTCGGTTTAGGTTGGGATATTTGATGCCACAAACAGTAACAAGAGACGAAGAAACATGCTGATGAAATTGGCTGAGGGAAAATGCAAGGTACTCCAGACGAGCACGGTTAATTGTATGATATGAAAAGGATATATTTAACTTTGAACTCATTGAATCCATCTTTGTGTTTTCTTTGCAGATTATCTTCCTGGAAACAATATGCAATGATAGAAGCATAATTGAGAGGAATATTCGTCTTAAAATTCAGCAAAGTCCCGACTATGCAGAAGAGTAATGTTTCATTTAAAATCAGTGAAATCATATCTTGATTGCTATGCGGATACATATGAAATTAACTTCCATTTGCAGGCCAGATTTTGAGGCTGGATTAGAAGACTTTAAAAATCGTCTAGCCAATTATGAGAAGGCATGTTCTACAATGTACTTTTCAATTTCATGATTTTTCTAGATGATATTTTTCCGGAATAATGTTGATTTCGTATTACCAGGTTTATGAACCAGTAGGAGAAGGATCTTACATAAAAATGATTGATAAGGTCAGCGGACATGGTGGACAAATACAAGTAAGTACAGCCTGAATCGACATTATTAACCCTTTACGTAGCTCATCATTTGGTAACTGTAATTTGATAGTTAAAAGTTGATAGAATGAAATAATATCAAACAAGAAATCCTAGACATGATTAGCATAACTGTATAAGATGTGTCGACTATTCTTGGCGGTAATAAGAACGTTAAAATTTAGTAGTTGAGTGTATTGAATGTGTTTTACCTTTTCCCGATGGGGTTTCTCATGTGATATGTCTGTTCTGTAAAGACTTAGAAAGTATTATTGCTGTGATATGAAAGTATTAGGGTCCCAGGCTGGCGGCTCGGTTGGTGAGCTGAGGGACACTGAGGGAGTACTAATCAAGAGGTCCAGCCGTCCAGGGTTCAAAAACCTTGGGAACTAACATAATCCACTGACATAAAAACTGATAAGCTATCAGTTTCAGATCTACACCAGTAGAAAACAGATGAGTTTGGAAGAGCCATTAGTTAGTGTTCTAAATTATGTTGATTGGCGGAAAATTTAGGGTGGTTGATAGTGTTGTAAGCACCAACTATAGAACTTTTTTTTTTGTCTTAAATTCATCAACTCATCTTATTTTTATGCGAACATTAGCTTTATATTGAATATAGGGTTCATGTGTGTGTACGCGCGCTCTACCTTTACAGTTTCAAGTGTGATTTGATTTGTTAATCATTCCCAACTTCTGTGGTTTAGGTGAACAATATCAGTGGATACCTTCCTGGACGAATTGTCTTTTTCCTGGTAAGCTTTTCTGAACCAATATTACTAAGTTATTGGAAGTGAGTTTCAGTCTTATCTTTTATCCTGTGAAGATATAAAGTTCCTTACTACTTACTCGTCACATTAATAATTGGGTTGGCCTTGCAAAATGTTTTCCTTTTCAACTTCTTGCTTTAACTTTTAATAACAAAATTACAACTTTGCTTCTTGTGTTTTGAATTATTTGTTAGGAAATGTTGAAAACAATATAATACTTATTTTTTCTATGTCATGTTCATACATTTCTGTGTAAATACGTTTTCAGGTAAATACACATCTTACACCTCGCCCAATATTACTTACTCGTCATGGAGAAAGTCAGGACAATGTGAGAGGCAGAATCGGAGGAGATACTGCAATAAGGTATTTTCCATGTGTTTGTCTATTCAGTAGCTATATCCCGTGCAATCTGTAATGCTCAAACTCTGGAGAATATGGGATGTAGAAATAGAAGGGATATGAAAGTAAATGAAAAATCTGGTTTCTATTTTGATCAATATATTTTTGGGACCTTTAAGCTTCAATGTCTTCTTTTTCTAATTATCCTCATTTGTATAGAAATAAGGCATGTAGTCATCTACTTCTTGTATTGTATCATGATTGGTTCCTTATGGATTATTAGTTAATCCATTGGAAACTTAAATTTAAGGGCTCTCTTAAGTCTCTTACCAATCGTTGCTTCTTCACTCTCATTTATCAATGTGATATTTGGTATTTCGTGAATTGCTTTCAATATTTACCTGACTAACCATATCACTGTGCAACATATTATGACAGTGAGAAAGGAGAAATTTATTCAAAGAAGCTTGCCAACTTTGTAGGAAAGCGTCTCAAATCAGAACGGGCTGCTTCTGTAAGATTTTTTAATTGTTTAGATTCAATTGCGGGCTTCTAGGCTTTTTGCTTGGGACATGTTGAGACCCCAACATCGATTAGAGATATGGTTCCAGCAGTTCTTATAATGCTTGGCAATTCTCCCCCTGAGCAAACTTTTGGATCGTGTTAGGTCAGGCCTATCCAAAATCCTGAGAGCTCAACGATTGTATGGAACTGACGCGTGAAAACTGTTATTCTTATAGGCTTGTGGTTAAGCCTCATTATGCTAAAGTTGCATGAATATTCATTTTGAACTGTGACTGAATCGCATGGTGAATCTGCTAAACAACATTTAGAGTAGTATAATTATTTTTTGGCCACATTTAAGGAATACCTATGTAAAAGGGTGTACCGGTCGTCCTCCATCACTTATTTACCATTAGATTTAATTTGTTTAACTGATGGGTTGGATTTAAAAGGGTATATTTGGTAACATTTCTGTCCCTTTTCCCTCCCGTTTGGTAATGTACATCAGGGTAAATTTGTGAAGATTTGAAAATGATTTTTCTTATCTCCCACTATTACAGCATTCTCTTGTACATGCTGGCAAAACTTAATGCCAAATCAGTTCTGATATCAGTTTAGTTCATTTATAAATGTTGTTGACAAAATATTGAAATGATGAGTGATTTTTTATATTTGTAACTGGTGATCTAGATATGGACTAGTACACTGCAGCGAACTATTCTTACCGCAAGTCCAATTGTTGGATTTCCCAAGGTTAGTGTCACTCATTGTTTACCTAATGGTTGCATTGCATGCCGTCTTGTGATTCATATCAGGAAAATTGAGTTGACACTTTAACACATTATTCTGTTCCTGCACTTATAATCTTTATATGTTTGTTAGATTCAATGGCGTGCACTTGATGAGATAAATGCTGGTGTTTGTGATGGTATGACATACGAAGAAATCAAGAAAAACATGCCAGAAGAGTATGAGTATGTCGCGAACTCGTAATTTTTCTCACTTGAAAGTTGAGCATAACTAAAATATCAGATAATAAACAACTTAGTCTGGAAGTTCTTTTTGCGGCATAATGGGTTTATGTTTAAATGCCATATTTAATTTTCATCCCCCTCATTGTAGATCCCGAAAGAAGGACAAGCTTAGGTATCGATATCCCCGCGGGGAGTCGTATTTGGATGTTATTCAAAGGTTGATACATTTTATCTTAAAAACATCATTTAACTCCTCAATTCAACTTGTTCAATATAACCAACTTTTAGTGCTAAAAATACAGGTTAGAACCTGTAATAATCGAGCTTGAACGGCAACGAGCTCCTGTTGTAGTGATATCTCACCAGGTTTGTACACAAGACATTACGCTAAATCTGTGCTTATAAAGGCTTGAATGGTTCTAATCCTTGAAATTCTTCCATAATTTTCTCATTTCAGGCAGTTTTGAGGGCATTATATGCTTATTTTGCGGATAGGCCTTTGAAAGAAGTTCCACATATAGAGGTATTTTGTGGTTTAATTTTTTTACCTCAGCTTTGTCACCTTATGGTTCTTTTCAGATTAGGTTCTTGCTTATTGGAACTTCATTGATTGAAACACGAACTAATAAAATGCATCCTTAACGTCTTCACCGGTTCAATAACCAGTCTAATTTTTAAAATAACTTGGTGGTTGGACTCGTTAATGAATGAGTTAAGGCCGAATCAATCAGGAGCATCCGAGTTCGATCATTTCCAGATTGATTCGGCCTTAAACACTTTTGGTGAATTATGATTTATGAATGTTAAATGAACTTCTCTAACTTGAGATTTGTCATTTTCAGATGCCTCTTCATACCATAATAGAGATACAAATGGGAGTTACAGGTGTTGTAGAAAAAAGGTACAAACTAATGGACTGAAATTAATTGATGAAAAGTTGTGTTACTAATATTGTGGCTATAATAAACCAAATATCCATTCTTCCAATTTCAAATTATTAACACAATGTAATATATTCCCATAAATGGACTACATTGTAAAAAGTTACCATAGCGAAGGGAAGATATGCTCTTCAAATTCAATGTTATTTCATTTCAAATGTAAATGAAGTCCCTTACAGAAATATTACATATTGCACATATTCCATATTATCATAAATTAGCTCTTGATTGGAATTGAAAAAAATAATACATACATAATGTGATGTGGATTTTTGGTAATTATTATTATAGAGATAAGCGAAAAATGTTTGGTTAAAAGCAATATGTGGTTCTTAGTCCGAGGATCGAACTGACTTATCCGATCTGATTTTGATTACTTTGGATATAATTGAAGTTCAAAATTCTAAACACTAAACAGAGTGTGTAAGACTGTTGCCTAACATGTTTAGCTAAGTGAGAGTTAGGGTTCAAATGAGATGCAACAAAATGATGGAGTGGAAGTATGTCATGTGTTAAAAATTATAAATAATTTCAAACCCTGTTTAGTGTTTGCATACTGTTTCTAGTGATTTGTCGACGACATATTCGGGTGATTGGTGTGGTTATGTGAAAGTGAAGTTAGTTCGACAGGGGATAAAATAAGGCTAACACGATTGTGTTGGGGAGTTTAGAGCACCGGGAGTAATAACAGGCTAAAGATTAAGACTATGTTCGAATTATCACACTTAAATTTGAGCGTTCTTCATCTTAAATCTGAGTCTCTTACATCACTATATACATTTGTAAATTGTACCATCGTTTGATCCACTCCTCTTCTCATCTAGTAGATCTATAATTCTAATATCATTTGTTGAATAGTTTAGAAAACACCAAGAAGGTCAAGGGGTCATGGTCAAGGTCAAGGGTCGAAGTTTTGCACTGTGAGATTCTATTCTTATTTACGTTTAAGATGACTTTAACCGAAATAGGTTTGTTTTTTTTTAATTTTAGATTTAGTTAATTCTTGTCTTCATGGTGTTTTCAATTGATCTCATCCATGCTTTCTTTTTCTCTTTCTATTCTTAATTCTATATTTTGATTCAATAACAAATGTTCAACACATTTTTTTTTAATAATGTTCAACACATGTTAGTCAGTCCCATATATTATTTTATATATTAGTCATTCACCCGTTAAAATTAAAATTCAAATGACATGAAAGTTATTCAATCCCTTATTGCAACACTTTCTTTTTTGTAACAAAAGGGAAAAAGAAAAAGGAAAACAAGAAAAAGGCTCAAACTAGGTCGAACAAACTCAACGTTCACGACATTTGTTAAGAGAAGAGGTCATATTAGGGGGCTTCATACAAAATAACAAGATTAATATCACTTAGAGCACTTTTTTTTTATTTTTTTTTAACTATAAAATCAGTTGGCAGTTACATTCACGTATAATATGTTGCAAACTAACCATCAAATCTCTACAAAGAAGTTGCTTAATAGCCATGAACAAATTTCCATACTTGTGATACACATTCAAATTCTTTTGGATGATGTCAACAACAATAGTTGAATCATAGAGACACAATATTCCTAACACAACTTCAAACCGCCATAGTAAGCCAAAATCTCAGCATAAAAAAATGTGAAGTCCACTGATTTTCCAGAAGAAACCATGCAAAAAAGAACATTTAATATGATCAAGAATAAGACCACCAAAACTTTTAAAGTTGGAATCGAGAATTACTGGCATCAACATTGAGGGCTATTGAATCCATACTAAGGTCGTAGTCAAGTGACAATACGTCCCAATAATTCTATTTGCACTTTAATGTTTAAATAATTAAAACAACTGTATAAAAAATAACACGGACCAATAATTTTTTAGACCTTTTTGCATTATGTCCCTCTTGATCAGTTGATGAATACCAATAAACAGTTGATACATAGTAGAAATTTGGAATGAGTCAGATTGCACGAGCCTATACCATACGGCATTCGTGCTATGTCTTCTCCAAAATGGGAACAACACATTCGCCGGAAGCATGCAGCAAAAAATGGTGGAATCTATACTAAAATATACTGTTGTTAGATATTGGCATTTAGCCTATGGTATAGTGTAGGATGGTCAATGTGAGGTGAGGGAGAAGAAAAAGTGAGAAAAGAAAAGAAAAAGTTGATCTTGTATGGTTCCATTCCATTCACATGGGTCCCTATGAACATCCATTTCTCTTTTTATAAAATAGTAGTAGTAGGGTCCCCAAACACCACATTTAGCCAAATAAAAAAATAAAATACTTGCCATGTATATATTATTAATTGACAATGTTTATAATGATGATAACAAGAACAATCCAGCAAAAGATGACAAAGAAAATTTAAATATATTGTTGGTCTCATATACCTCTGATTTGAGTTTAATCTATATAAATCTCGTTCACTCATCCACATTTAAAATGTATAATGATGTAGTATACTCACACTTAGATGAAGATTGATAAAATTTAAGTGTGAGCAATTCATAGTTTTAATCTTTAATTTGTTATTGCTCTCGATTCTCTGAACTTCCCGATATAATCTTTATAAAAAGAAGGCTAAATTAAACTAGGGGTTCTTTAAGTATGAGGTTTCAAATAGATAGATCATTTAAGTTATTTTAGTCACACATAAGTCCTTTAAGTTTGTAAATGTTTTCAATTTAATCCTTCTGTTAACAAAACATTACAAAAACGATAATGTGATTGTTAAGTGTATGATGTAACATGTATCTTCATCGAGCATCTTTGAACATAAAACAATCCAAAGGTATCCATCCTTGCAACCAACTATGACACTCTTATTGTCATTCTTTATGAACCTCAAATCGAAGTCATTATACACAAAATAATTGATAACAGCTTCCCTGAACTTTTCCTTTGATGAGAATTTACATCCTAATGTCCATCGTGTACAAACTTAACTGCACATCATACACTTAACTATCACATCATCGTTTTTGTAACGTTTGGTTAACAGAAGGAATAAATTAAACACATTTACAAACTTAAAAGGACTTATATGTGACCAAAACAACTTAAATGACATATCTATTATAAACTTCAAACTTAAAGAATCCTTAGTATAATTTAGCCTAAATGAACATATAAATCTCTTTCATCTAATTTAAGTGAGTGTGACATGTTCTAAATTACATTTCTGTTTGTCCAATTAATAAAGGTCAATTCTAAGACCATCTCTAATGTGCACTTCAAAAGAAACTCACTTTGATTTATATACTACTACCAAGCATCCTGATAACTTCACATCCATCATACTTAAGCAATTTATATCCATTCCACTTCAATTATAAAAAGTTATATAAACAACCCTTAAGCAAGTATTTGTCAAAAAAAAAAAAACCTTAAGCAAATCGCATTTTTATATATTTTTTATTTGCTTGCAGTTTTATGTTTCAATAAATACGATCATAACAAATATTAATACAAAAATGGTAGATCTAAAATAATAACAATGATACGTTTTTTTTTCTTAAAAAAAAATGATACGTTTTTTGTTTTTATAAATGATGATAAGTACACAAATACAAAAAGAAATACATAACGATAAAAACTTTATATTTGATGAAAAACACAAAAATGAGAAATACATAAATATAATGAACTACACATAACAATAAAAAGTATAACAATCAATTAATTTTCACATTATAGGACCAACTAATAAAATAAAACATCATACTGGACGTCAGTCCTAAATATTGTGTCGGAGCAAGATATACTTAATATGGGTAGTATAAGTGTTTCAACCAAGTATGAATTTGGTTTTTGTTGATACTAAAATTTAAATTAAAACTGGATGTTATTTATGATATGGAAATTCTTTCGAAGTATTTGAAATGTGGAAATAAGGTTAGTTCAGATAATGACACTATCTCACACGAGGATATTGTTTGTCGAAGTCGAGTTTTCTTTAGTTTCATCTAAATCATAACAAAGTTATAAATTGAGGAGGAAACAAATCAAACTCTCTCTAAAAACATAACATTGTATTTTATTTTTATTTTTTTAAGAAAACATTGTAATTTAATTGTTAATATAATATTATATCTTATTTAAGTATTATTTAATTGTTTGGTGAGGTGGATATTTCCATTAGGTAATGTCATGTACAAATTGAGGTCATAGTATTAAGGTGTGCTTGTTTCAAGTTTACTAAATTTATTCCTACAAATAACATTCTTTGAAATATAAAGATATTAATTTTATTTAAAGGTATTTAGAAAAGAAAGATGTTTGATTAACATTATAATATTAACAAGAACCTTAAAAATATGGAGATTAATAGGTAGTTATACATAAATTTATTTTCATTTTTACTAGAACTTTATTCCCACCTTTGTTCTTTGGAATTATTTTTCTACTCACATGATCATTAAATTTAGTAAACTTGCAACAAATATAATCATGTATATTTCTATCACTTTATTTCCAAGAATCTACGCATATAACAAACACACTTTACTCTTATGAATATTGGTACACACTTTATTCATTTATTTTCTTAATTTATGTGATTAAATGAAGTGAGAATATTTTATAGAGAAAATATATATTTAAACAAAAACAACAAGGAGAAAACGGGGAAGCAAGCTTCCCTTTCCGCGGTTTACTTGGCTTTAGTGAAACTTTCTACAAAAATCTCAAGAATCATATTGACTCAGAATGATAGGCCATGCCTTGGGATCCCCTTTTTAAAATATATTCAAATTACATTAACGGTTATGTTGATAATAATGTTCCTACAATTTATTCTAAAGAGGAATATGTGCAATAAAATACTCCATAAATAGTTGATAGTACCACATATTTTTTTTTTTAAGACCCTCATAAAATGTTCTAGTCTATGCATAGAGACATATCCATATGTTGAGTATATAACTCAGGTAGAAAAATTATTTGTAGAAACCGAACTTCAAATCTTGAATTTCTCATTTTCTTATATTTAAAACTAGTTATTAGATTACCCGATAAAAAATAGACATGTCTACATTTAAGATTTTGGTAGAAAATGTTAACTAATGCCTCCGAAACACTAATTAAAGTATAATAACATTGCAAGAAAGTAAATATAGTAGTATTGCATTGGACTTATATAATAAATTGATAAAAAAAAAAGTGAAAAAGTATTGTTTTCAATTTAAAACTTGTTTTTTTTTTAACTTTCTTAACCAATACTTCAGGATAAAACACTCGTTAGCATCACATTAAAATTATAATAAAACAGCCCACTATTCCACATGAATCTAATCTAATAAATAAAAAACTCAACCACTCTCTTATTCTGCTGCCGTCGCCTTCACGAGTCCTTTATTTCTGCTCCTTTTTCTCTTCACTCTCCCCATTTCCATGCATTATTCCCCATTTACCTCCTTGGACACAGGGTTTTCCTTTGACTTTAACCCCACTCTTTCTACTAATAAATTGCATATGCATCAGAAAACACAAATTGCTAACCATTACACGCAAATGTATCGTATGCACGAGGCAACAAATCCAATTTAACTATTTTATTTCATATTTTTGAAATACTCAAAGTATAGCCTAAAAAGTGTATAAGTAACATTATTGGTCTTGCAAGTCGATTTTTGTACGATTGAGTTAGACCAACTTAAATTTTAAGATGGCTTATGAGTCTATCCAATATCTATGAATCTAAAAAAAGTGGTGGCAAACTTGGGTCGGTGATCGAATAGTCAATTTCAAAAATTAAAACCCGTCATTGAAACTCAGTGATAGAGTCAGGATCTTAGTCTAAGAGCATCCACAATGAAGACATCCATTTTTGGGTACTTAAATGAGTCACACGCGTACACATCGTTCATTTATATATATATTTTTTATAATGGTACCTTACAAGCACTCAATCTCTCCAACTCATCATCTCATATAAATTTCTTAAATGAAACTCAATAGTTTTTTTTTTGAAAGAAAATGAAAGTCAATAGTTAACTATCAATAACTTTATATCATTACATCTTAATATTTAAAAAGTGTAAGTCTCACTTAAGATCGAGGATCTTAATTGAGACATTGGGTCTTATAAATCCCCGAAAAAGTTTCTCCACAATAGAGATATCTAGGAGACACCGTGTAATAAAAGTTTGAGACTCGGCCATCGAGGATGGTCTAAGGGGTTGAAAGTTTTAAGCTCTTACAAATTTGGGTCGGTGATTGGATAGTAATTTTTTCTTTTTTTTTCTTTTCAAATATGTGAATGTGCTCAAATGTTATGCAAGTAATTATGACTACTTTTTTTTTTTTTTAAATATGTGAATGCACTTTGGTCATAAAAAAAATGTGAATGCACTCAAATATTATGTCAAATAGTTTTGGTCACCCAAAACTACCTTTTATTAGAATTACTTGAACCACCGTACGAGAGAACTGCCAATCTTTTTATGAAATTTATATATTTATATATACACTTTATCATTAGAAGAATTTTTTACTCAAATAGTCACAACTAGTGCAAAGATTGATTGTTTTAAACCTCATTAATTGAAGTCCCATATTTTATTCCATCGTCAAACTAACTTCACTTTCACGTCAACACTTTCCACATAATACAAAAATAACAACCACACAAACCACCTATCAAAAACCCTTTCATCAAGTCCCAAATCTTTCTTCAAAAATCTTCACAATGCAAAATAACTCACCTATTCAACCAATGAACTCACTCAAAGAAATATTCCAAAACATTTTCTCAGATAATAGTAACATCATGCTTGCTGCTATCATTTCTTTACTTCTAGTCATTCTCTTTGTTCTTCTTCTTCATCTTTATGCTAAATGGTTCTTAGCTCAAGCACATGCTCAAGCACAAGCTCGACGCCGCCGTCGCCGGAGAACAACTGTCACTGTCTCTGATGTCCTTGGACCAGCAAGGTTCCATCATTTCCACACCTTCAACATTGAAGACTCACCTCTCTCTAGCTCACACACCAAAGGACTTGATTCTTCCATCATTGCTTCAATTCCTATGTTCATTTATGCTGAGAAGAATGATTGTAAAGATGAACTTGAATGTGTGATTTGTTTGAGTGGTTTTGAAGATGGTGAAATGGGAAGGTGTTTACCAAAATGTGGTCATGGTTTTCATCTTGAGTGTATTGATATGTGGTTGAGTTCACATTCTAATTGTCCTATTTGTAGAGCTTCAATTGTTGTGTTTGAGAATGATTCTTCAAGTGTTGTTGAAAATAATGGTGATGATTCTAGTTTTGTTGAAATTGTGGTTGATGAAAGTTCTAGTTCTGAGATTAGAGAAGGTGAACAAGGGAATGATAATGAAAGAGTGAGTGATTCTGTTTCAGAAACTTCTTCCTCTTTGTTTGGTTGCTCTTTGAAGACAGTTTTCAGCAAAGTTTTTCCATCTTCCAATGTAAATGTTGTTGAATCACAATCTTGAGATATCACATTCATGATCTTGTCACTATCTATATTTTGTGTATATTACTTGGAATATTGCAATTTTATTATTTGTTCTACTACTAAGTCTACATTCAACTACCAAGTATACACAATTACAAGTTACTTCTATTATGCATCTTTTTCCTTACCCTCTTTTTTCTCATTGTATCTTTTTTTGTTGGTGGTCGGGGTTTGAACCTCAGACCTTTCATATATTATGCATTGTTGGTACCAACTGAGTTAAGCTCCCGAAGATTTTTTTTCTCATTGTATCTAATTTCATCGTATAGAGTTATTTTGGTCTATGTTGGCATTATTAACGTAGTCTCTGTATATATCAAAATTTTAGAAAGCAACTTTAATTACTTAATTTGATTAGAAATGTGTCTTTAGTCGGTTTATCCCATAAATTTCTAGTAAATGATATGTTTGAGTATATTTTGCAATTTTAATACATTTAGGATTATATAACAAATTAAAGAAGAAAAAAACAAGATTATTTAATTAATTTTCATGGCTTAGTAAATTATTTCTTTAATTTTTGTTGGGAGAATGAGAAGTTGGTGATGATTGAAGAATTTGGTGGAGTGGTGCTACCTGCTCACAGTCACAGATGATGCACAAGCTGATTTTAACTATTGAGAAAATCTTTGTGCATAAAACAGAACCTATAATACAAATTTATGAACACCACTATAAATTTATGAGCAACATAAAAATGGGGCTAGAAAGTATAGGAACTGTTGTAGTTGAATGTGTAGTAGGTATTGTAGGGAAAGTACTAGGAGTCTATAGAAAAGACAAAAGAGAGAGTACTTATTTGTATTATTATTACCACTTAAGAGTTTGTAGCAGTGATGTGTATTGGTCACTCGAATGACATGATACGCTTTTAACGGCAATTGATTGTTGTGAGATCTGAAAGACCATAGTTGTGTTGTTTTCTGTCAGTCAGTCATCATCGACATGACCATAAACATGTGTTGTCAATCGGTTCCAGAAATCCAAGGGATCAATGACATGTCATTCATCACAATTATTAGTACTGGATAATAAATCGAATAATTTTTTTATTTTTTTTAACATAAATTATGTTTTAAAAAATGGCACAGATGAGAGTACTCTCCTATTAAGAAATAACTTCCTAACCATTGAACCACTTGTTCATTTTGTATTTGATTTGTTTTTAATAACCGAGCCGAGTTTTAAAACTATGTTTATAAGTCATTTTTAAATAGTCTATGACTCTAATAATATTTCAAAATAATCATTGTCGTTGTAAAAAGTATCTCAATTAAGGGCTTGTTTGAAACACTTTTTAAAAACACTTTTTTAGTTTTTAAAAATTAAAAAAATAAAAACTTGTTTGATTACCTATTTTTAAAATATAATTTTTGAAAAGTGTTTTGGGAACTAAAAAAGGGAAAGAGATAAAAATGGGTTTTGCTTTTCTATTTTTAGTTTTGACTTTTTAAAATAGAGAAAAAAAAAAGTAGAAAAGGAAAAACACGGGAAGTGGTTGTTTTCTCCAATGGCATAGTTGTAAATAGGTTCAAAGTCTAGGGGTATTTTCATTTTTTTATCAAAAAAAATTTGGATCAAAAATCATCTCTCATTTTGCAGAAAACTCACGCAGAACACACAGAGAAGCGAAAATGGCGATTCTTCTCCGATCTCCGCCGTGACTTTTCTCCGATCTACACCGCGCTTCTTCTTCTCCACCGCGATTCTTCTTCTCCACCACACTTCTTCTTCTCTGCGGTTTTTTCAGGTTACATCTCACACCTGATTTTTTTTTTTTTTTCATTTTTAAACTTATTTGCAGCTTATATGATTGATATTTTCAGCTTATAGATCTGGATTAAGTTCCTGTTTAGATAAAAAACTTATTTACAGCTTATAACATAAATGCTTATCAAAATAAGCACTTATTTATAAGCTTGCAAAAGCTATTTTTATAGCAAAAGAGAAAATAATGTGAAATTATTTTTCTAATTGCTATAAGCTATATTAAAGAACTAAGAAATTATGAATAAAAGTTGAAATCAACTCATGAAAATTGTTAAACATTATTTAATTATGGCTTCTATCAACTTGCATCTTTCAATGTCATTAATAAGTTTCAATATTCACACGGATACCGGATACAAAACTCGCCAACGGAAATAATTTGAAAATCTGAAGTAATTGAACGTAACATGAGTCATTGTTGCGTTAGTGCTGGACGGTGGACATGACTTCAGTTAGAGTTAGCATTCATGTGGTATATAATTGATTCATTTGTTAACAATTTTATTTGACAGAATCAATCATATGAATGATGTATGTGAGACAACTTCATGGTTATAGGTAGCTTAAAATATGAATTTTGATCCATGTATTGTTGAATCATTTGTTAACATAGACATGTAATAATTTGTTAACTGAACCTTATTGATATGACTCTCTCTTTGCATATCTGTTTTAGACATGAATCTCATCATGAATCACAATTAATTATTTGAAGTGTCAAGAATCAAAGTGTTTGAAGTGTCTAATCTTAGTTATTTATTTATGAGTTGCTGGTTAAGTTGGTAGGAACATTGTTTTTTTTACCTTTTTTTCCAAATAATTTGAAAGATTGATCATGAATGTTTCTCATTCTGAAAGTCAGGATTTGGCACTTATGGGTAACATTATTTTCTGGTGCAGGTAGAAGAATTTGAAGTAGTATGAAAAACACTAGCCACCGTCCACGTTTCACTGCTCCTGCCTCCTCATTTGTTGTGCCTGCAGCCTCTTCATCAGTCGCGCATGCCTCCTCCTCGGTCGCTCCTGCTTCTTCTGGTGCGCCTGCCACTACTGCCACGGCTACACAGGTATGATTTTATAGGATATAAGTTGTTATGAGAATTGATATTACTCAATGAAAAATATTGCTCAATGCTTATTCTAAATTGTAATGCGTATTTTTATGATAGATGGCAACTAATGTTGACATTAATGAGACAAAGATTTGGCCTGATTTTGTAACGAAAGTTTTCATTGACATAATGGTTGATGAAGTTACAAAAGAAAATATGCCAAATGGTTGATGAAGTTACAAAAGTTTTCATTGACATAATATAACATGGTCCTCAATGATGTGTAAGTTGAGTACCATAACTAAACGACCGTATCAAGCTGATTAACTAAAGGCAAAGATGCATAGGTTGCGAGCCATGTATCATGAGTTCTATTCACTGAAGCATAACACCGGATTTGACTGGAATGCTGAAACAAACACTGTTACTGCAAGTGAAGAAGTTTGGAAAAATTATCTGAAGGTATGGCTTAATTGAATTTTACCACTTTTAATGGGTGATATGATGTTTGCTGCTTAGTTACATTGTTTTTCATGCTTACGTTTGTGACATGGTGTGTGTATCACATTTCAATACCCTTGTTGGAATTATGATAAATCCAATATGGTATATATAATCATTTGGTACATATTGGATTCTTGATCCCAGTTTTGTTCATTGCGCTAAATAAATATTTTGTTTCTGAGATTGACACAAATTGCATTTCTTCACTCCATATTGTGTTTGTTTGTATTTAGCCTATCTAGAATCATGAATCTTGATCATTCTTTGCTTCTAATTTTCATTGATTCTCTTACTTAGGAACCTTTCTGTTATTCTCATTGTATTGATGATATGCATATATCATTTCAAGTACATCCCAAAGTTGCACAGTTTCAAAAGAAAGGGTGTGACCATTACAAGTTACTGGAAATCATATTCAACAAAAACAATGCAACTGGAGTACTTCATCATTCATCTATCCAAGACCCACCAAACACAGATGACGAAAACGAGCTTGATGATCAATACATTAACAATGGAAATGAGAGTGCTAATCATGTGCATGTTGATAAGGATAGTTCATATGATGATCTACATGAAGTTGAGCACATCACACGCAGTGAAAAGTGACAGGTTCATGTGAGATCCAAGAAGGAGTCTACATCACATCATATGAATGAGGCACTTGCAGCATGGGCTCAAGTTTCTTTCGTAAGAGCTGATAGGTTAAGAAGGGATAGGAGTGCAGAGGCTACTTCGCGTGTAACTTCGGATTGTTCTCTTACCAAGTGTGCGGCTGCTCTTGATGGACTAGAAGACATTTCAGATGATTCCTATGGAAAAGCATTGGAAAAGTTTAAGGATTCTGATTGGTGAGAAATGTTTATCGCCATGCCTAATGAGAGGAAGCGTGGATGGATACTTAGGCTCTAAGGATATAACCTGTATTTATTTAGGTTCTAGTGATGAGACATACTTATCATCTTTAGTGATCAGACATACTTATCTTAGTATTTGTTTAGGTTCCTTATGATTGTTTACTTCTCTCTATTTGTTGAACAATTCCTTGTGTGTTTATTTACATGATGTTGCTGAGAATTGATATTGATAAAACCTTTTATTTTCCTCTTATCGAGTATCGTGTTTTTAAGTTTTACTGTTACATTGTATGACAAGTTATAACTAGAATTGATATTGAAAATACTTCTGATGCTAGTGATGATGAATTTTTGGACTTTGTCTTTTGTGGTATCATTTATGACTATCATCAGAAACACTTTGACAAATCAAAGGTTTTGACATCTTCATTGTCTCGTCGTGAGTTTGTTGCTGAGGTGTTAAATGGGTCTGGAACTAGCTGTTTTGATCTATTTCGAATGAAGAAAGAGTGTTTTCTTAATTTCTGTAATGAACTGAGAGACAAGAACTACTTAAGTGACTCAAGGGATGTGCTTGTTGAAGAGAATGTTACTACATTCTTATTCATAATTGGTCATAATGTTTGTCATATAGTTGCTTCAAACCGTTTTCAACATTCCGCAGAAACAATCTCACGCAATTTTAAGGAAGTATTAAGGGCAGTGTGTCGATTAGGAAAAGAACTGATAAAGCAAGGGTCTATGGAGTTGCCTGATAGAATTAAGAATAATCCAAAATATTATCCTTGGTTCAAGGTATGTGTGTATTTCATATTATTGTTATTGTAGTTGTATCTTTATTTACACATAATTTAATCATTTATGCGTTCATATAATCAAAGATATTTGGTTGTTGTTTAATTATCCGTATTATTTGGATTATGCCTTGTAGAATTGCATAGGTGCAATTGATGGTACACAAAAAAGTGCATGGGCTCCTGCTGAGAAACAAATTTCATGTAGAGGTAGAAAGGCAACAATCACTCAGAATGTCATGTGTGCTTGTGATTTCAACATGATATTTACATATGTATATTCGGGGTGGGAAGGAAGTGCACATGATTCTAAAGTTTTTCTTGATGCAATTACAAATCCAAATGCAGGATTTCCTTGGCCACCTAAAGGTATGTATTAATATCTAATATAGAGTTATGCAGTTATATTGAGGAAATTAACAAGTAGAGCTAACATGTATTTCATTTGATGAAGGTTCATTTTATCTTGTTGATTCTGGGTATCCATGTACCGGAGGTTTTCTTCCCCCTTATAGAGGTGAAAGATATCATGCGCAAGAATATCGAGGTCAAGGTAGACAACCAAAAAGTCCAGAAAAGTTATTTAACTACAGGCACTCGTCTTTAAGGATGACAATTGAGCGTTGTTTTGGGGTGTTGAAAAACAGATTTCCTATTTTAAAGTTAATGCCTTCCTACAAACCTTCAAGGCAAAGACTCATAGTAACTGCTTGTTGTGCTATTCACAATTACATACGCAAGTGGAATTTGTCTGATGAGTTGTTTAGGATATGGGACGAAATGGATGATATAGAACCTGAGGCGGTGAACGAGGTTCTTAACCTTGAAGGGATGAGCTTGAATGTTGAAAACTTAACAAGGTTATCTAATGAAGGTGCAACTGAGATGGCAATGGATAGGAATCATCTTAGAGATAGGATGTGGGTACATCGTCATAATTAATCGAACTAATTACGCTTTTTTTAGATTTTCTTATATGCAACAATGGAGTATGGAGTTTTGTTAGTTATTTTGCGGATGATTGTTTTTGTTTGCTTAATTGATGTTTATGTTATCGACATTAATATGCTATAATATTTTTATGTGTTTCACATTTTTCAACTTTGTATCGCTTGAACAAATTATGACTTCATATCTAAAAAAATTATTTATTTTGTGACTAAATTCTACATTTAACTATAGTACTTGAAATTTAATTTGATTGGTAACTAAGGATAAAATTGTAAGAAAAATTCAATTATATAAAAGGTAATATAATTTATATAGGTTAAAAAAAAATTTAAAAAAAGATTTTAAAAAATTTGATTACCAAACAAGTTTTCTAATTTTCTATTTTTTAAAACTGTTTTTGAAAATTATATCACCAAATGGATTTTCTAATTTTTTTATTTCTAAAAAAAGTTTTTAAAAGTCACATTACCAAACAAGTTTTTTCTTTTTCTCTTCTTGAAATCCCTTTTCTAAAATTAGTTTTAAAACATATTTTGAAAACTAAAAACAAAAAGTGTTCCAAACAGTTTTGAAAAGTCTCTTGTATTCTGACAAAAAGAAAGAGAAATGGATCTAATTCAGAAATTTTAACAATATTGCATAATAGATCATGTCTTTGTCAAAAGTTTCTCGTCATATCACAAAAATATAAAAACAATGATCTAATTTAAATTTTTTTGGCAAAGACATTGACTGTTTTGAAATATTAATAAAGTTAAAGACTAATTTGAGATACCCATTTTTTGTTCCTCCAAAGAAGTCCTTAAGATGTTGAGATCCTTATTATGTAAAAGACTCTCCAATGGTGTGGGAGATGTTTTTATATCCGTAGATTTTAAATTAAAGATTTTGCTAATAAATATCCTTAGGGCGCACTTGTTAAGGATTATAAAAGAAAATAATTGGTCTAGAAGTCCTAGCTCAACTGACAAATGCCAAAATTGTAAGGCCGGACGTCGTGATCGAGTTCGAACCCGGGACCTCACAGTTGTGTGTGAATTTAATTTCAGCGGATTACCACTTCATTTAAGACAAAAAAAAATAAAAAAAAGAAAACAATTGATAAATTCTATGTTGAAAAGTTATTTTTTAATGTGTTCAAGACATAACTCTCAAGATAAAATATTCATTTTAAACTTCTTATCAAATGTTTTAAGGGCATCTGTTAGCATTTTCTTTAAGTTAAACAATTGAACTTCAGTATGTGGTGTAGACTCTACACCAATTTACAAGTTCTGTTGGTACGCGGTACGACTTTACGTTACGCAACATGTGAAGAATGATACACACGGGGTATAGAGATTTTGTACGTGTTGATTTATAATACCAATATTATCTAATTAAGTATAGTAAACTATCAGTAATATTTTAGGATTTTTTTCTACTTGATGCGAGTCTCTTCAAATGCACTCCGATATTTGTAATCTCTTGATATTTAATTAGTTAAATTAATTAATAGTGCGAAAAAGTAGAAGGATTATAATAGTCTAATGCAACAAACTAATGCCCACTTAGCCAAACCTTTTTTAATATTCACTTTTCTTTCAAATTTTTTATCGGTGTCATTTTGTAAGTGAGTTTCTCTTTTTCCAAGCTTCAAAGTGATTTTATGCAATATTTATTTAGACCACCAGATATTTTCCTTTATCTATTATCTATCACTCAACATCCTATTCCTCTTTTGTGCGACCAATTTGAAAAAGTACGATGAACTGGTGCACAAGTATCATGTTACGGTTCACAACATGTCAACAGAATTATGTGACTATGGTGTAGAGAATTTAAAAGGATAAATGATATTTATATAACCATTTTGTTACAACGTTCTCTCGTATACTCTCACTATGTCTTATTTTTCCTTACTTTGACTTCAACCAATCACAGCTAATGAACAGTTGAATTCTAATTGTTAGTGCGATGCATAATTATTTTCTTTGGAGCACATCAATGATACTAGGCTATATAGTAAAGAATGCAATGTGATATTGAATAAAGTTCAAGCGATCTTAAGAACAAATGAGTTAATAAGTTAAAGGACTTGCACTTTGATGATAGTGATTAATGCTTGAATGTCTCAAGAGGAAAATGAGGGAGTAGAGGAAATTGGTAAAACTCAAAGGGTGGTGATAAGTTGAAGTACAACTACTTCAAGTGGCACAAGACTGATCACTTCAATGGAGAATGTGTCGAGTTATAAGACAATGATGACTCTGCATAATTTGTAGTTTCATAATAGGACTATATGAGGATGGAGTTGCTCTATTAGCGTCATGTTGGGAGCAAGAAGAAGGTAGACCAGCTCACCTTGGAAACAATCATGACTAGTATAGAGAGGAAAAATCAAGAATACTTAATATCAAAATGAAGTGGCGAAGGTAAGATTAATAGTCATAATCAGCTGAGATGCAGAGGTTACAGGGTATACATAACTAATAATTACTTATCATTAGAACGACTTAAATCAATCCCTATTTGGTTTCATTTTATAATCTAGTTTTCCTTTGGTGATTTTATTTTTCTATCCAACGAGTTGGCTAAAAATATGGTATTTAACACAATATTGCGATGTTGTTTGGTGCATATAGTCGATCCCATTTAAAGGGATAAGATATCATTGATTGTTGTTGTATTTTGTTTTTCATTGACTCAAAGTATGTTTAGTTCTCATTATTAAATGCATTATGCATGAGTATTATGGATTTTGAGATTTTCTTTTCGGTTGTCATTTTCATACCAAAAGCTGTCTAAAATTATGACTAGGGCCGACCCTAGACATACGCCGGGAGGTGCGGCGGCCTAGGGTCCAATTTTTTTTAAGGGGGCGTATATAGGAATACTTGGTCAAAATGGGTTATACATAGCAGTAAGCACAAAGAGGGTCCAAAGAGTTACAAGACTTCAGTCCATCAACCGTTTCACCTTTTTTTTACAGCCCAACAGTATTTCATTTTCACACCCCCAACCCAACGCTTTCATTTTCACCCCCCAACATTTCATTTGGCAAACCACAAAACTTAGAAGTAAAATGTAAATCACATAAGTAACATGTAAAACACAAAATATCTACTCATTCCCAGAGACAAAATTTGTTTTTTTTATTTTGGTGACAGTTTTTTGGTATTTCAGATTGAAACCTGAATTCATATTTAGATTTCTTAATATAATATGACTTTCTTCATGAAAGTTTCATGTTTGAGACGTTAAATTTGATCTTACGTGATTTTTGATAAGTAACATATCATATTTTATTAACAAATGATAAGTGCATTTTATACTTTTATGGATTTATGGTGACGAATGATAATGAATCTCATTGAGAAATTTAAGAGGTAGTAAATGAATTGAACTATCAAATCAGATAAGGAAACATTCATAAAGTTTGCTATGTCTACTATCATTTTACTTAGTTTTGTTAGGTTTGGTTCCGTCCATCCAATTATTATTTTTTGTTTTGTTATTCTTTTTTATTAATAAGGACAAGATACATTTGACACACGACACTTTGCAGTGTTAGCATAGTTGAGATTTCAAAACATCATATTACAATGACTGCCATGATTAATGCATATCTCATTCAGTGTTTATAAAAAAAAGAGTATGATTTATTATATAAGGGGACCATTTTCTCAAACTTGGGCTAAGGCCCATAAAATGATCGGAACAAGTTTGATTACGACTTAACCTTGAGAATTACTTTTCTCACCATATGCCCTTCTCACGCGCCCTGCAAAAATTACAAAATAATCCTTCGAAAAACAAAATCCAAAAATTCACAATAGTTTCCGGATTACATAATCCGGACAACTTCGTAGTATAAAAGAAAGTTCACCCCCCATTTTTACAATTTCACTTTTTATTTCATCCCTCTCCCCCTCATATCCCAAATTCCGAACGAAAAAAATTCAACCAAAATTGATGTTTTCTTGCTCAAAAGACCGCATTTCAACCCTTGACAATTATCAAATGGAAGGTTAGTTCGATTTCACTATGCATGCAAGTTAATTGTACCGTTTTTTTCTTCTTTTATACTGAAGCAATCCGGAAAATAAAATTCGGAAACACCCGATATGATTATTTAACTTCTGTTTTGTGCTCTGTTTGTTTTGATTTCCTTTTGTGCATGTTGCAGAAGGTTCCTCATCTACTCAACACGTAAGGGAGGCAGGGCATGCTTCCCGTAGGAGAGAGCGTCTCCTACGGATGGTTGAGGATGGTGTTGTTCCGAGGCGTCGGGCTGCTAGGGGACGTTGTGTTGATGTTGAGCCTCAGCCGGAACCGGAGCATGAGCAAGAGTATGAAGATATGGACATGCAACGGCAGCATATGGAGGAGGAGGAGCTTGAGGCAATGATGGAGTATGGAGAGGACGATGATCCGCGACGAGGGGAAGCGTCCCACAGTTCTTAACCCTGATCCTTTTGATGACTACCCCGAAGGCCCACACGACACTACCCTGCTGTGGAGGTACCATGTGCACATGTCTAGGAAGGCGTCTGAGGGCCAGGTATTTATTAAATATAAACTGTATTTGATACATTGTTAATATTTGTGAAACTGATGTTTATGTATTGTTAAATTGTTGAACTGCTCTGTCTATGAAGCCATGAGTGGAAGCTAATGTTTATGTATTGTTTTTAATTATTTGAAGTGGCGTGGCAATTTAAAATGCATCAACAACGGAAAGAAGATAGATGTGATGCATGATAAAGAGACCACCTCTATCATGGCTGCTTGGTGGTGGCGTCACAGATTGCAGGGCACCGGTCTTTCTTGGCTTTAGGATACCAGCTACAGCCTGATTGACCACAGGCTGATATGTGCATTTGTGGAGAGGTGGCACGAGGAGACTTTGAGTTTCCACCTTCCATTTGGGGAGATGACAGTGGCACTTGATGATGTGTCCTGTTTGCTGCATCTCCCCATTGATGGCATGCTTCTGTCCCACGAGAGTATCACACGGGACGATGCAATGGATTTGATGGTGAATCACTTGGGGTCTGATCCGGGTGATGCTCTTGTTGAGGTGACTAAGACAAAAGGTGCACATTGCCGATTTGGATACTTGAAGAGGATTTTCAAGGAGCGTCTTTTGCAGCAGTTACCGTTGGCGAATGAGTATGGTGTGACTGAGGAGGTGCGAGGGTTGCGGGACCAGGCTGTCCGCATATATTTGCTATACTTGGTGGGGATCTCCCTCATCACTGACAAGAGCCAAAATATTGTGGATGTTGTCTACCTGAGGTACTTTAGAGACCTTGATGTTGTTGCTGATTATTCATGGAGAGCTGCGGCACTAGCTCGCTTGTATAGGGAGCTTAACAATGCTTCATATTGGAACTGCGGTCAGGAGTCAGGATACCTGACTTTGTTGCAGGTATAAATTAAAAATTATGTTTTGTTTTTTTAAACGTAAGTGTTTATTGTTTGTATATTTATATGCGGTTGTCATTGTTGCAGGCTTGAGTGTATCGACACTTCAAAGGTATGGAAAGCAAGGATGCTTGGGGAGGATATCAGGAGGATCAGGATCAATGCGCGATGCTTTTTGTACCACGCTCAAGTTTGGCCACAACCGACAACTACAGAAACCATCTGGATATGCTGGATCTGAGTGGTGTTGTATGCACCCGTATACAGATCATCGTCAGGCATGTCCGTTTGAACGGTTCAGCCTTTACTCTGGATGGCTTAGATACGGTCCCCGCATGGTGAGATATCTGTCGGAGAGGGTGCTTCGTCAGTTTGAGAGGGTTCAGACCATCCCGAGACATCCCGTTGAGAGTGCATCTCCTGTGATTAATTTGGCGGAGATCACAAACCGCTTTCAGCATGCTCTTGATCATGCGCTAACACCTGAGCAGTTGGGGCAGCATGCAGTTCATGGTGTGGATGCAGTTGAGGGATACATCGAGTGGTTTTATCACCATTCTCATCCACGCATGGTTCTTCCTGACATACCAGTACCGGTGCCGAGGCCACTGGAGTGTGAGGTCCTTGATGCGCGTGCTGTTGCGGAGGATGGAGAGCAAGGGTAATTACAACTTAGCGGAAGGTTGAGCCGCATCAAAGACCATGTGAATGTTGTGATGTCCAGCGGTCTGGTGCCGCGAGGGTCTGAGGAATGACAACATTTGGAGGAGATATTGGGAGAGGTGTATGATGGGAAGGTTTACCGTCGTCGGGGAGCTACTGAGGGTGGCAGGGGTGGCAAAGGTAGTGGCAGAGGTGGTAGTAGAGGTGGTGGCGGTGGTACGGGTGTAGTTATAAGGGGTTGATTGTATTTTCTTTAATGTTAATATTTGAATATTTTGGATAATTATGTTATGTAACATTTGGATAATTATATTTGAGTAATGCACAATGTTTGGATAATTATGTTGTGTTGTTGTTTGATTAATGTTATAAATTGATTTTTCTGTTTGAACATTAGGTCGAAATCATAAACGGTGTAGTGCCGTTGCTCTAAAACAGAGGCTCAGCCAAAACAGATGGCTTCTGCCTCTGTGCTGATGTAGTCCGGATTTCTTAATCCGGACAACTTTCGTACTTTCTTGATTATGTATTCTGGAAACATACTTTTTCACCTCATTTGTTGACATTCAAGGGAGTGAATTACACATTTCGGATTACACAATCCAGAAGTTTTAAATATGTTCGGATTATGCAATCCGAATCCATCTATTGATCATCGACATCAACATCCATCAGGGAGGTAAGTGTCAAAATCCACAAATTTGTCTGGAAATCATTTTTGGAAGGGGTTCAGATTATATAATCCGAACTAGGGGTATTTTTGGAAAAAAAATAGGGCGCGCTAGGAAAGTCACATGGTGGGAAAAGTAAAACTCCTTAACCTTTGATTGGATAGGCATTTAGATGGCTGGGTTTACGTCCGAAAGCAATGTTATGTGAGATGCAAGTATTTGAATTCTACTCTTTACCCAAAAAAATTTCTCATTCCCAAGTGAAATGACCAAAATGCCCCTGCATGAGTTAACTCCCGCAACATGAGTTAACTCACGCTAGTACAAATCTCAGCATGAGTTAACTCACACTAGTGTAAATCTCAGCGTGAGTTAACTCACGCTAGTGTAAATCTCTACGTGAGTTAACTCCTCACGCAAATTTAACACTAGCGTGAGTTAACATGCGTAGGGGTATTTTGGTCAGTTCAGTTGAGAATGAGCAAAAACGTTAGGGTAAAGAGCTGTTCTCCAAGTATTTCTTCATTTTGTTTACACTTGCACATACGTACATTTTTTCAGGGAAACAAGCATAGGGTTATTTTAGCAAAATATGAAAATCATGCGACCTTAACTCGGGTAGAAAGTAAATTTTGAGAAATGAAAATTATAATAAACTTTAAAAGGCATCTACAAGAAAACCCATGCAGCTTGTATTTATTTATTGTTTATTTTCATTTAGCTACACAGTTAGTACAAAAGGACTTCGAACACTATACTTACCACTTCTCCAAGTAATGAATCCAAATAGATCCTCCTTGAGTGAGGTTAAATTAGAGGAGAAAATAACTTGATAGCTTTGTTTTTTGCTGCTTTTTGTAAATTGGAGTTTCTCCGGAATCAATTGAACTTTCACCCCACTCGGAGCATTGACGACGGCTGAGTAGACTATTTCCTCCTCTTCACCGACGTTTGTAACAATTCTACTCACATTCACCGATCCTTTCCCACCGAAGTTAGAGATTGCGATGGAAGGGTAATTGATATTGGAAATATGATCACGCGTCGAATCTTTGGGACATTTAAAACTATCTGGGACAGTTTTTGAAATAACCTTAACAGTGGTTGTGTTATATCCTATGTAACACAAGTAGTTCAAGTAGTCAATGGTGGTGGTTTCATAAACAAGCCCTGGTTGGAGTGGTTCAGTTGTTGTTATTTCCCCTGCTCCATAGTCATAAGGTGTGGCAATTAACCCTAAATCTGTTGTAATGGGACCTTTCATATTGTTAATTTGAGTTGCTGCATTTAGAAGAAAAAAAAAGGAATTTATTAGTTGATAGGTGTACGTATATTCCCTCAAAAAAAAAAAAAAGGTGTACTTATATATAGGATCACATTTCCTAGGTCATTAATTTGATTGAATCTTTTCATTTCCATTTTAAACTACTTAACTTGTGCCCTTAGGGCAGAAGTTAGCATGACCCTAAAATTAACTGATCCGTGAGACTATAAGGTTATGAATGATAAATATAACGAAAAATCAAAATCCTTACCGGAGGTCATGATGGCTGATCTGATTGCAGAGGCACTCCAAGTAGGGTTCCTAGATTTGATGCTGCCTGCAAGGCCTGAAACATGTGGGCATGACATGGAAGTCCCAGTTTTCATGCTATATGGTGAGGAAGTCCCAGCTGCAATAATGTTAACACCTGGTGCTGCAATATCAGGCTACAAAGAAAGAATTTTTGGTCTTATGTGGTAATGTCCATTGAAGATAGTTATTTATAATCCTATCTATATTGTTATATATAATTACCTTGAGAATATTCTTTGAAAGCGCTGAAGGCCCTCTACTTGAAAAGATTGCCACCATAGGTGCAGGTTTATATTTGATTATTGTAGCTGTTGGTAGAATTGTTCCCATTGGATTGCTTCAGATTAGTTATATGCAAAAATCCAACAAAATTAACTAGTGACTAATTTCCACCGTTGATTTCAATCTCAAACAAGGTTTAAAATTAAATTTTAATGCTAATTTTTTTTTTTATCATTAGAGATGATTTATAATAAAATTATGTCACAAGTAATTTTATTTAAATTTTTTTGATGTAACATATTGAAGAAATTTGATTGGATGTTAGTGTAAAATTATCGTAAATTGAATTATGCATATCCATTAATCTTGATATATATTATAACAATATCTTTATCTAATATAATAAAATAAAAACTTCAAAATTCTTACCTTGTTGAGTTGACATATTGGATGAGTATGGAATCATCTTTTGGTCTTACCACAGTTGCTGGAAAATTTGCATAATTATTTACAACAGCTCCATCTTGATCACTAATATGAACAAGCCCTAATCCACCTGCCTCTTGCACTGTCTCAATCTTGCTAACAGTTGAATAATTATCATTTATAGCATTACATATGACAATCTTTCCTTTGACTTTTTTCTTGTCTAATGAACTTGGAGAACATTGCCTACATTTGACAATTTTTTTTGTCTAACTATCAAACTTTGTAATTGCGGGATTATGATTATGCACAAAAAACAAGTTTAATATTTATTTGTTTTCATACCTTGCTTCAGTTAAGTCAGCGGTCTTTTTTTTGGCAGACTCTCCGGTTATCAATGGATAATTGGGTGATTTTGAAAGAGGAGAGAAGTTTATGGCTTGACCCTAAAGTAAACAATTACCGAACATGAGACACAACATAGAGAGCATAATTCATGTACAATATAAAACCCAAAAGAAGTCATTAAAGAGGAGATTTTGGAGCAACCTAAAAAATTCTTACATTTTATTCGTACTCTGGTTAAGATTAAAGAAAACAATGCTATTTAAACAGTAAAATGATTATCTAACATGAAGTTAATTTTTTTTTAATTACTTTGTTTTTCTCTATTCACTTTAAAAGTTATATAATACATCTTTTATGGTGTTGATGTTGACTTTTTGATGTTCAAATAATTTTTTTTATTAAAAGAATAACATGCTTTTTGATAACCATCCATCCACACATAGTATTAAAAAAAATACATATATTTCTTTTTTTCTTTTTTCTTTTTTCTTTTTTTAAGGAAAAGTACATCTATTTCTATAAAACATTATAAGGTGAATTAGTAAAGTAAAGAGTCGCAGAAATTAGAAACTGCGCAAATAAAAAAAAAGTTGGAATGAAACAATAATTTTTTTTGATCCACAAGATTAATGATATCAGGCTTTCTCCCAAAATATGGCGAAAACCAACCTTATTTTACCCCTGCTTTTGACTGCCATTTTCAAATTTTAAATTGGAAAAACTATAAATTACACATGAATCAAATATATCATAAAAAAATGTTTTTTTTTTTTGACAAAATTAAAAAAATGTAAATCAAATTAACTACAAATAGGTATTTATTTCTTTGTTTTAAAAAATAAAACTCTCAAAAATGCTATTACCCACGACAAAGAGGTAAAAAGGGAACATTGCATAGTGAACTCTATAAAATGTACCTTGACAACTTTGTCATTACCCAAGACAACATTGGATTGAAAGTTACGATCAATGGTGGTGGCAGCAACCGTTAGTATCCAAGGAGCGTCATTAACAACCGTACTTTGCTCCGGTCCAGAATTCCCAGCAGAGCAAACCACCACGATGCCGCGTTCTACAGCATGGAAAGCTCCAATTGCTATTACGTCCGTTTTCAAGTCAGGTTGGGGGTCGGGAGACCCGCCAAGAGAGACTGAAAGTATATCAACTCCGTCAGAAATTGCATCGTCGAAAGCTGCAAGGATGGCAGAGCCAGAGCAGCCAAAGTTGCACACTTTGTAAATTGCCAACCTTGATTCGGGGGATCCACCTTTTGCCGTTCCTGCTGCAAGACCAAAGTATGATGCACCACTCACGACCTTCCCTGCCGCAGTCGATGCCGTGTGGGTTCCATGCCCATGCATATCCCTTGGTGTGCCTGCCACATCGTTATCATCACCTCCATCAAGGTTAGGGTAATACCTTGCTCCTATTATCTTCCTAAAAATGAAAAGAAGAAAAGTAAAGAAAAAAATTGTAACGGTTGTTACTCTTATAGATCCCACAAACAAAGTTAACATATATAAGATTCATTTGATTTTGGAGTAAAAATTCTAAACAATTAAAACTTGGTTAAATTGCATTTTTGGTCCTTTAACTATTTATGTAGTATCGCCTTGGTCCCTTGATTAAAATTCGATTTATTTTGGTCCCTTAACTTCTCTCCGTTACACATTTTGGTCCTTTCCGTTAGTTTTAATTAAAAAACGTTAGGTTTTCTTCGTATTATAAAAGAGTGTCTCCGTGTATTGTGATCAATTACTTGGTTGTTATATCTTTTATTTGCTAAAATGGTATTTTTCTACTTACCTGTTACAGTTGGATGAGTTGAAATCTTTTGATGTCATGCAGGTGCCATTCCAACCGGTTGGAATTGGACCCATTTCCTTGTCTGAAAAACTTGATGCTTCTGGCCATATCCCTGAATAATTCATTGTTCATATGTTATGTACATTACATACATACTCCTTTTATATCAAAAATCAAAAAATAACGAACCTGAGTCTAACATGCCGATTACGATGTCTGATGATGACGGAGTGGAACTGGAGAGTGTGTTGTCAATTTCAACGTAAGTTTGCGACTTGAGAAAATCCCAAGAACGTGTTGTGTGAAGCTTTAGGATGGGATCCGGAAAGACAGACACAACTCCAGGTTGTTGAGCAATTGAATTTGCTTCATTTTTTGATAAACGAGCTGCGAAACCTGAGAATCCGTATTTGTAGTTGTGTACTAGAGCTTTTTCATTCCTAAACCATTCACATCATCAATAATTAATGAATCACATTTCACAATACTAGCTAATTGAATATCATGATATATATTAGTTAATTAATTAATTACCTTCTTAAAACCTTGTTTAAAACATGAGCATGATCTTTACGAAGGGAACCATTAGTTGAATCCACACCTCCCATGTAGACAATATAAACTTGATTGTCATTCTCTTGTTGAGTAGCTAAAGATGATTTCAACTCTTCAAGAAGGAAGAGAGAGTAAAATATTAGTATCAATAAAGTTGGATTTCTTTTCATCTTTAGCATTTTTTTGATGAGTATGCTTGTTAGCTACCACGCCCACACATTTATATAAGAAGCCATTGGACGAATTAAAGTAAATAAATTACGATAAGAGTGTTTTAGAAGAAGTAAACACAATCGTATGAATATCAATGAAAATTATTTTGAAGAAGAAACAAAAATTAAAAACTCTAGCTGCATGTTGTCTTGCCATAAACCTAACCCACTAGTTTTAGGAGTCTTTTAGAAACTAAAGCAACATCATTTATGCAAGTTAGTTCCATATGCTTACAATTAGTCGGAATAATTCAATGTCAATTTAAAAAATGTGGTTAATGTTATTTCTAATTAAAAATTATAACAAGCTAGTCACACCCCCTAAAAAAAACAAGCTAGTCACACACAATTGACATACATTCACGATAGCACGACAAGTAATGGGTTTGCGTGGGAATAATTGTGTGTAATTTTGTTTTTTTTAGGGGAATTGTGTACTTATTATTGTCTTCTGAGAAGGGAAGGTTGATCAAAATAGAAATTAGTCATGTGCCATTGTAATTTACAGGGAAATAAGGTAATCTCACTAGACAAGCACTTTGGTAAACTATATCAGCATGTTAAAACATGAGGCCTTAGAAGGAGCACATTCTATGGTTTAAAATCAACACTACTACACCAATTCAATTGGGTTTGGTCTGTATGAGTTGCTAAAACTATTTAGGCCAACTATTTAGTTAAGAGAAAAGTTTCCATTGATTAAATGGCTCGGTATACTCCCATAAGTCCTAACTTAATTGACAAAAATGTTCAAATTGATAGGTTGGACGTCATGATTGGGGTTCGAACGTTGATACCTGTACTTTATGTGTGTGAGTTTATGATGACTTTTCCATTTCTTCTATCTTAGAAAAAAAAAGGTTTGGTCTATATTAACCTAATTAGTACTTGGGAAAATTTCAAATGAAATCATGTTTTTCTCTTGGCATAATTAATCTCATCATTCCTGAACTTAATTTCAGATAATAGTTCCGTTCTTTATTTTTTTTTCACGTCATTTTCGTCCTTTTGATCAATTTGCACGTGGATTTCAAGATTAAAATCTATAATTTTATCTTGATATGAGTTCTTAATGTTCAAATATATTGTCCTTCATTCATGTTTTCATATAAAGTTTAGATTTGATACTTGAAATTCCATATATAAATGGATTAAAAGGACAAAAATGACGTGAAAAAAGATAAGAGACGAGACCATTATCTAAAATTAAGTTAAGGGAAAATAATAAATGGAAAAAAAAAACAACATACACTTCAATAAAAAATTGAAAAGTAATTCGATACTTTGTAGTTTTGTCAGGCATCGGTACCTTGTATGTAAAGTTATTTAAATATATATTTATTTTAAAACGACATTAAATATTGGATAACAGATAAATTCTCAACAAAATTCCATGAATCTATTACCAGAGTATAACACACTAAATTGATCATCCATGTCAAGTCACAACATCATAACTTAAACAATCACAGTTACCTCCAACTCTTACTTACAATTTTGGTTGACGACTTTAGATGGGGCATTGCTCCCTTTCCATACTTGTATAGCCAGCTAAATGATGCCTGCAAATTCAAGACGAAGTAGTTGACCAATAACATGACACTGCTCGTAACATATTTATTGAATTTGTTCAAAGGCTTAAATAGGTCTTTTGTCCTTGCAAATATAGACCATTTGAATTTTCGTCCCTGAAGTTACTAATCAGATGTAATTAGGACCATTTTTCAAATGATTAATATTTGCAGTGGCAGATTAAAAGAATTAGTAACTTCAAGGACGGAAGACTTATTTAAGCCTTATTCAAAATATAAATCTTCATTTTATCAACTATGTAGTTCTTTATTGACTAACGTATATTGATGCATGCATGAATCTTTCAACATTTCCTTGGTATCAATGATTAGGATTATGACCAACTGAAGTTGATGCGAATGTAGAGGCTGTGGGAGAAGAGGTTGGAGGTTATTGTTGAGTAACAAGAGGACACTAGTGTGTTCCAACATCAAAGACAAAGGAAGAGGGGGAAGGGGGTCCATCACATACATATTAGGATGTCTCACTTTGTTGTTGTTATAACATTTATTTTGTTATAATCAACGACATTTTCGACAAAATAAAGGACTTCAGTTTTACTATAATAAATATTTGCACCACACTCATTGCAAATTTTATGTGCTTTCATATACGGAAGCAAATTTTTATATATAAATATGATAAAGTTTTGAAAACTCATTATTATTTTTATAATATCAACATTAATGTAGTCTTTCTATTAATTTTTTGAGCAATTTAGTGAGATTAAAAGATTAACTGATGACGTATTAGGAAAAATGGTAAGATTAAATTAGGACAATAAAATGCTTTCCTATATTTATGTCATAAGAGAGGAGAATAAATCGTTTTCCTATATTTTTGCTAAAATACATTGTTTTTCTTCTTCTTATTATTTAATAGCAAATTGACCAAGAAGTCTATCAAACAAGTGAGAATAAGGGTCCTTGAGGGCAATTTAGAGAAAATGAAGGACTTCAATTTTATTATATTAAAATAACAAATTAACCAAGAAGCCCATCAAATTAATGATACTGAGTCCAATCGTGAGGACATTTTAGACAAAATGAAGGAATTCCATCTTATTATACTAAAATAGCAAATTGATCATGAAATCCATCAAATTAGTGAGATTAAGAGTCGAATTGAGGACATTTTAGATAAAATGAATGACTTCCATTTTATTATTATATCAATAATAGATTAGTTCAAACAAAACATATCTCACTCGCACACACACGGGGATACACCCACTTGTTTTTTTTGGAGTATTTTAGTAAAGATATAACTAAAAAGATATAAAATACTATTTGAGGTGCATGTTGCTAAAACAATCATTCTAAAAAATAAGTGGGTGTAAGTTCGCAACTCTTGCAGACATTTGCTAGAACACACTCAGTTAATATTAGAAGGAGTATTTTAGCATGTAATAACTAAAAAGTTAGTAAATACACCCTAAGATGCATGTTGCTAAAATACACCTTCATTAAAACAAGTGGGTGTATCCTAGCAAATCTCATATATATATATATATATATATATATATAAGACGTTAATTTTGATGGAACTCGTTGGCATATAAAATAATATCCGATTAAAGTCAAAATTTGTAGACATAGTGCAAATCCACATTGGCTATAAACTCTATATATAGATTATGGTCCCTAATATACAGAACACACCACATGCATATTGCCTTTTCTCTCCATCTGAAGAGTGTCTAGGGCATAAGGAGTCCAGATTAAGAAAGAACCACAAGCTAATGGTTGCTCGTCATCCGCCTCTCTGTCTCCCTCCTTCCCTGCCATTAAAAGTTCATCCAACCATCAAAGTATTCCTATATATACTTGATAGTTTAAGTCTTGCATAGGTACAAAGCTAAATAAAAGTTATTTGAACGCACACACATGATTGATAAAATTTAAAAGAGAAATTATAGTAAGTGATGTGACTAAACTATTTCACTTTTAAATATTATCATTCAAGTGAGTGCGTCTAAATAATTTTGATTTAGGGAAGTACCCAACCAAATATTTATCTCCTTGATTATATCAACATATCAGTTTTTTGGTGTTAAATATGCTTTTGATCCCTATAAATATGTCAGCTTTATGTTTTAGTCCATCTAAAAATTTTCTTAAATTTTTGTACCTCAAAAGTTTTTCATCTTCACTTTTGGTCTCTCCTTAAAAGTAAACTCATATGTAGAATTCATATTATGAATAAAATTTTGTAGAAAAAATTATTATATTATAAGAATGGAAAAAAAAAACTAGAATTTTTTAACAAAACATAAATTAAATATGAATTATTATATTTTTGGCGGTTAAAAATTCATATTTAATTTATGCTTTGTTAAAAAATTCTATTTTTGTTGGGAGAGATTTTTACAACATTCTACATATTTTTGCAAAATTTCATTAAAAACATATACAAAAATTGACTTAAAAATGGGGACCAAAAGTAGTGATTGAAAATTTTATAGAGATTAAAAGTTGAAGTGAAAATTTAGAGGGATTGAAACGAAAAGTTGGTTTCTTTATAAGAACCAATATATATATATAACCTTTTTTTTATACAAACTCATGTATTTATTCTGCATTAAAGTATGATTAATTTTTATAGAGCACCTCTTGTATCGAAGAATTCTTCTAAGGAGCTAAAATAAACTCTCTCTTTAATTTATTTTAACAAAACACACTTGTTAACATTTCTCATCTTTTTAATACCTGGTTATCGGCAACAGTATATATGAAATCAACCCCATATATAAATTAGGTTATCATTAATGATTGCATCCGGATCACTCTTTAAACATTTCAAAATAAGCAATCATTATTTAAAAATGTCAAATATTTTGATTTTCAATACTTTGAATACACATATTTTTATAAATATTTAACACTTATGATTCTTAACGAGTGCCTCTGAAGTCCCATGAAATAAAAGGAATCGCTGATACTAGTAGAAGCATGAAATAACAGAGATAGAAAGTAGAAACACGTATAGGTGACAGAAATAACAGCGTATATAGGTGACATATGCCATATAACAACTTTCTTCAAAATCTTGAAAAATCAAGGTGATAGAAAATATGACATATTGATATTGAAAACTGAATGTACTATGATTAATTCAACATCAACAACACATAAAGTTACCAATAAATAAATAAAATTACCATAGAGAATTAATTAATGTCCACATTCTTCACGGTAAAATGCCCATTGATGAAAATCTTAGATACCGTGGCTGCATTGTGGTCTCAGTCTGCAGTTTATGCTTGATATCTGATGAATCTTCCGAGCATCTTTTTCTCCGTTGCCAAATTTGCTACTCGGCTTTGGGATTGGATTGGTATTAAGCTAAATTGTGTCATTGACATCTCTTCAGTAGATTCTCTCCTCTCTTGTCGACCAGCAAGGTGCTCCTCTCAAGTGTCAGACATTTTTTTAGTTGCGGTCTTGCATACTATTCATACTATTTGGTGGGCTCGTAATTCCTTGCGCTTTTCAGTGGTGACTCCCACTTTGCATTCAGCAAAGGTCCGTATTCACTCCTCTATAGCAATGTCTGGAAATATTTCTAAAGGTAAGTGCTTGAAATTGGACTTCGCCTTTCTTGACTCATTTGCGGTTTCACATCATTGTCGCAATGTCAAGGAAATCATTATGGTTTTATGGAAGGCCCCTACCTCGCCTTGGTTGAAAGTTAATGCGGATGGCTCGGTGATTGGTGGACATGCAGCCTGTGGGGGGCTGTTCTGTGACTATCTAGGTACCTTTCGTGGTGCTTTTTATTGTAATATTGGTATACAGTCTGTCTTTTATGCAGAGGTTATGGGAATTATTTTAGCTTTGGAATATGCTGCATAAAAAGGGTGGAGGAATATTTGGCTTGAGAGTGACTCCACCAGTGCTCTTTTGATTTTTTCACAACCTTCGTTGGTTCCTATTATGTTACGAAACAGATGGCACAATGCTAGTCGGCTTGGAGTTTAGGTTATTTCTTCTCATATTTTTAGAGAAGGAAACAGTTATGCGGATAAATTGGCTTCTTTGGGGCATTCAACTATTGGAGTGGTTTGGCTGGATAGCCTTCCTACTGATTTGAGGCTTGATTTCTTTCGGGATAGATGTGGACTTCCTAATTACAGACCCCCTTGATTTTTTCGATGGTCTATGTTGTTTTGCTGTTTTCTTTTCTGTTTTTTTTCCTGTTTTCTTTGAGGGTCTTGGTCTAGTCCCCCCTCCTTTTGTAATTATTTTTTTCCTCTTTTTTAATAAAATTTTCTTGAGTTTGGCGGTATAGGATGGAGGTTTCTCGGGGTACCAACCTAGTTGGGATGTCGACGATGCCTCTTGATGCCGGTCCACTCTCCTTGTTTATCAAAAATAAAATAAAATTAATGTCTAACATGTATGGAGGGAAGCTCTGCATAGAGGGCAGCTAGAATGAGCACGAAGCCACATATCCAAGCATTGAGAATGATAAACATGTTGACATTCAATTAACACCTTCACCATTTCATTATCAAGGAAAATACTCAAACATATACAACATTCATTTTTATTTTCAAAACCAGCACCAACAATTCTAAGGCTCTTAATGGTTAAACATTGTTCTAGATGCATGGAAGAGATCATCACCATGGTGGAGGGTTGCGATGAGAAGCGACGGCGACAAAAATGGATACAAAGAAAGAAAGAAGGGAGAAAGATGATGGTGGCAATGAAACATACGAGGAGGAATAAGGCTTGGTTAGTGGAGTGGAATTTTGAGTCATTTTGGTTGTTGAAGTGCCATTGAATATTAGTGATAAGGCAATGTTGTGAGGACATATAGGGATGGTATATGGTAGAACTTAGAAGATTTGAATAAGGGTGATGGAAAATATATGGAGAGGCTTATTTGGTTATAAAGTTGGACTAGAAAATTATTATAGTACATATAAATATGGCCAGACCTGCAGGTTGTGGTAGTTGTCTTGTTCAGAGAATTACATAGCATTATGAGTAGTTGAATATCACTTTCTAAGATGGTTGTGAGAATTTGTTATTATCACTTTCTTATTTAAAAGCAATTCTGACTGTTAAAACAACATTAAAGCAATTTTGAATTACGATTTCCCTCTCTCATATTGTCAAATCCTTTTAATGCAAATGAATGTGTGTTTTAATTGTCCATTGAAATATACAAACTCGATATAAATGTGTATTAATGGCATTCAAACCGTTTTTGGAAGTTTTATAACAAAATAATTAATTAGCATTGAAAATAGACATGCGCATTAAGTATCATTATTAGTGATGAATGCCTATGAGGAACACGAAAGGAAAGAGCTTAATGGACAATTGACTTATTTCAAGTACTATCAATACACACACTGAGATTTGTTTTGCCATAACAACAAAGATTGTTGGAACAAAATGTATTTAACATTACCCTTTAAAGTTTTGATGATAATAAGGTATTTAAAATTGTCAATTGGATATGCTAATATTTGTTCAAGTGTATAGGACCATAGACAAAAATTTTGGTATCTTATAAGGTTCTGAAGAAACAAAAGAGAGCAATGGAATCAACAAGAAGGAAGCTTAAAGTATCTGAAGAAAAGAGGTTTTGAAGACAAGTGCTCCTGAAGTGATGACGTCATCATCAGAAGCAAGTTCATCAGAAGCACCTCATCAGAAGCAACATACCAGAAGCAATTTTTCGTTAGAGCATATGAAGATCATCAGGAGCTGAAGATCATCAGAAGCTGAAAGAATTGAAACTTCAAAGGCTGTTCAAATGATTTAATCACGCCTAGCATTGAAGAAGAGTGAAGCAACGACTAATTCAAAAGGATTTGAAGGCATTAGATGCTGGTTTTTTAAAGAGCGTTGAAAAAGGACAATTGTACAAAGTGTACAACCACTACCTCCACTACTCTGTTTTGTCTCTGCAACAAGACAAAAATAACAGCTATGCCTGCAACGATGTTCCTCCAGACTTGGAATGGATTTGAAATTGATCCTTCATAGGACAATAACCAAATCAGGCAAAAGATCATTGGTGATTGATCAAAGCTTCAAACGACTCTTTTTGATGTGCTGACAATTTCACAACGTCACACCTCTATATAAAGGAGTGAAGACTTAGAGAATGGCAAGGACTCAACAACAACTTACTAGTGCCAAAAACTCAATCAAAATTGTTCTGCATCAAAAGTTCACTTAGAATTTCTTAACAACTTCCATATCTTAGAAATTCTAGAGTCTTAAGAGTAGGAGAAAACGAAGATAAAGCTAACACATAGGTTTGAATACCAAAATCAAATCTTCTATTAAACACAAAAATCGGATCATATAAGGATGAATGTTGATGCAAACTCGTCCCAACGAAGTGTTGCTCATTCGTCAAAAAACTGGGTCATCTTCTTCAATGTTGTTGCAGGACACTTGTTGTTAGATGCATTGCACAAACTGCCGCTAACAGGGGAATGCCATTTTTTGCATGTTCATTGATGAAGGTAGGTTTGGGGGTCGTACAATTTTCTGCATAACAGTGAGTTGTAATTTTTTGCTGCTACAACAGGGTTGTAATTTTATGCTCCTAACAGCGGGTTGTAATTTTTTGTGTAGGTATTGTGGAAACGGGATGTTAAACAATATTTTGCATGCTTATGAGTTTTGTTCCGATTGAATCAATTTTGACTTGACTATAGGATGATTTTGGATGTTGTAGATGCTTTGTATGGGTTGATTTACAAGTCAAAATGATGAAGCAAATGCACCGTTTGGAAGGGAAGAAGGACCTTGTTACATACACCGTTTGTCATAACAGCTTAATCTCTTATTCAAGACTTAAAATGAGACAATACATTCTTGCTTTTACATTTCTAGTTTGGTTTTCAAGCACTTGATGTTATTATTACATACACAAATTCATTTACTAGCACTACTTTTTTTTTGAAGGAATTTACTAGTACTACTATTTGCTATAATGACTATATATGCTCAACAGTCAAATAGTACAATCCATTGAGCTAGCAAGGTAGATACATATATATATATATAACACCTGAAACTAAAAACTGATTAGGGGAATACAATACCAAGTAGTAATACAAATAGCAAGTGATGCAGCGTGTACACAACTTAATGTCAGGACCATTAAACTAACAGAGAAACATCGGCGTAAGCAGAATGAATATTTTTTAATGCAGTATGCAACCAGTGGAGCAAAAATGAAAACTTGTAGCGAGAATAACATGATCGCTAACACATTTAGTCTTGATGGAAGACGAGAAGCAATAAAAACTGAGGCGACTACAGAAGAAACTACAATTCTAAATTGGACAATACTCTAGAAAAAAGAAAAATAGGGAATACAATTTAGTCACATGCCCTACTATATTGAGTTCAAGAAAGTATATAACATGTGCAAGTCACAGCTGGACTACTAAAACAAAGAAGAATGATGTATTTCTAACTAAGATTTTCTTTGCCTAACCTAATAGCTTCTTGTGTGCCATCCGAATTTCTTGTTTAGTCCCTGTTTGAATTATATAATCAGAACTATTGATTCAATATTTTGGATTATATTATCCAAACAGCCAAAAAATACTAGTTACACCTACAAATTACCTTGGTTCATGTAATTCTTTAATAAACAGTTCAGATAATATAATTCAAAAAAGAAATGAACGATACATAAACACTTGGGGAAACTAGACCAAAACTCAAGTCAAAATGCTCAAGGGTACTCAACTTCTGCCTCATTAAAAACCTTATCTCAGGAAAACCCAGTGGGATAAAACCTAAGCAAGGGAAAAAGAGTACAGAGAAATCCACCAAATCACATGGAAAAGAGAACCCTAGAGTGTTCAACATCAACAAAATATAAATTCAACAAATCCTAATTTAGTCATATTTAAAGAATCTAGAATACAAGTGAAAAAAAAAATAGTCTAATAGCCAATAGGGGCACTTAAAACCACCTCTTGTTGAATGATACGCTCCAAAACCGCTTCAGAAGATGTCAATTGTTGCTTAAGTTCTTCCACATGTTGACTTAAAATGCTTATCTTCAAATGCAACACTTCAACATCCTTGGTAACCTGTTGCTTGGAATCCAATAGTTTCTGCAAGGCATCTTGAGATACTTGTATATCAGGAACCAAAGCCCGCCTTTCGACACCATCCAACCAATCCTTATCAAAACCGAAGCTGTGTGCATCTTGTAATAACTCCTCAAATTTAGTGTGGCATGACCCCAATACTTCTAACACACTATGGGTTTCGAGGAATTTCAGTAGTTCAGCTAGTAAACTGTAGGCATAACCCTTGTATCTATTACTATGTGAAGTGTCTTTTAAATAGACAGAGGGGTGCTTAACAAAGAAATCAGTCAACAAAGACAAATTTCCAGAATCCAAATGATTCTTGCAGACCAGTTGCTCAAGCTCACTTTTGACAAGCAAAGAATTTAAATCTTCTACTTTTTGAGAAGGGTCCTCTGAAATTATAGGAAAGAACGTTTAAGCCTATTTGAATACAACAAATTTAATTAAAAATAAAAACCAAACAATAAAATACCTTCACAAGGCACCGGAGGAAATTGATATACAACAGATGTGATGCTAGGAGAGGGTTTAGATTTGGAAACTATTATATCATCATCCTTAGGAAATTGTTCCTCAATATTTGAGCTA
>Ga0228710_1000780_pt1 | contig 43899 bp, 21 predicted proteins | sample MedpolnodulmetaG_FD_177995 | JGI IMG/M metagenome (GOLD analysis project Ga0228710, IMG submission 177995) | Root nodule microbial communities from Medicago polymorpha collected in Santa Monica, California, United States - pink nodules | ecosystem: Host-associated > Plants > Roots > Nodule... | reverse complement strand
TTCTTTCCATATTCTGTTTGTATTTTGATTCTATTGTTTGTAGTCTTCACTGCTCATGCCTTCCATGGATTTTTTATTTTAGTATTTAATCATCAATGATTTTGTTACTCTGTATTATTATAAGTATATCTTTGATCTGGACTTTCCTCCAACCGATTCAACTCGCCCGATACAACCGACAAACCGCATAAACCGAACCGATCAAACCGATGACATAAAACGGACGGAGGTAGGTGAGGTTTTACCAACCGTGGGTTACTTCGGATTGGGATTTTTCACCCGAAAACCGACCGAACCCAACCGATGTCCAGCCCTACTCAGTCTTATGCTCTTACTATTATCTGAGCCTCTTGTATTCCTAACTCCTAAGTTCATAAACACCTCCTCAGACAACAAACAACCCTAAAACAAAATTAAATTTAAGAATACAAAAAATAAAAAACCTATTTTATTGAGCTATAGAGAAAGCTGACAAAATGACACAAATACCAAATATCCAAATTTAAATTTTGAATATTTGTTCTTCAAAATATAAATTTGCTTGATTGACATGCTAGAAAGGGAAATCATGCATCAATAGATTTGGCCAGCAAATTAATGCACAAAAGTAAAGGTTATCAAACAATATCAGCATATCTACAACCTTTAACAATATCAAAAACTTCAATAGAAATCAATAATGGTGTCCTTGCTTTTTGTGCATATGTGGTTATCCTTGCCTAGTAGCATACTTAATTAGAAATGAACAGATCAAAATAGCATTTTCGGAATATTTCAACAATAATGCTTTAAATAATGGAAAACCCATCTTTCTTAATCCAATAGTTATTAGCAGAATATGAGTTTTTGAATATAGAGATGATCTGAATATCACTTTTCATAGCCATTGCATGTTTAAATTTTGAGTTTGGCTGAACCGACACTTTGAGCTAGGTTTTTCATCTTTAAGCTCAGTTTTATCCTCGACGATATTTGATCATAGTTTTAAAATAGATAAATTTAAATCCCAACCTAACTTATGAGTTTATCACATAGTAATTCAAAATCAATACACTGCACAAATCTATATATAATAGTTTTAGACTACACTATCAAGGTAAAATAGGAGATTCTCAATATGTAGCTGCATCGCCCCTATTAGGATTTTTATATCACATTTAACTCATCCTTACAAAATTGGCTTGTAAGGTGAAGGGTGCCTCTCTTTATAAACTCTAGTCGGTCCTTATCTTTAATCTATGTGGGACTTTTTTTCCAATACACCCATCACGCCCAACACTATTGTGTTTGGTGCGTGTATATAAATGGTGGGTGGCCCAATCGATGGGCTCCGATACCCTATTAGGGTTTTATACCGAGCTTAACTCATCCTTACAAAACCAGCAACAAATAGCATTGAGAGAATTGTATTGATCTGAGTCTATATTTTCATATTTCAGAATTAATAACAATAAAAAAATAGTAGCAATAAACCCTAGAGAGAGAGAGAGAGAGAAAGAGAGATACCATGTGAGGGTACTTGTCTTGATCAACAACACGAGTATTTTCGAGCTTGATGTTGAGGTATTGGTCAACAGAATGCAATGTGCCTCTGATGGCTAAATCGTTCTTGAGTTCTACCGTAACTTCTCTTCCCACCAAATCTTTGAAGTATGAGAAGAACAACTACATACAAAAACAAATTACTGAAATGAAAAATCAGAAAGCAAAGAGAAGAAACAGAAAAGGGGAAAATGTTACCATTTTTCTGCGGCTAAATAACCCTAGATGTATCTTCTGGGGTTGAACTCTAAACGCCAATATTTCACTCCGAGAGCTTCAGTTTATTAAGGTCTGTTCGTAGTATGAAAGTGGAACTTAACAATTAAACAAAAAAACTGAATAAGGCTCCGTTTGGCGGATATAAGCTAAAGTTATCTGATAATGATAATAAAAAGTTATTAGTAATAACTTAAAATGACATAAAAGTGGCTTAAAAAAATGACATAAAAGTATACTATAAAAATTATTTTAAATTTAGAAATAAATAAGTTTTTCCGTGTTGAACATAAAACAAATTTTGATGAAATGTTTTCACCCTTCTAAAATTTTATGTTTTATTTTTTCAATTTTTTTTTTAAATAAAAAAAAATTATGTTTTGTTATTATTTTCTAATAGACATAATTTTGTCATGCTATTATTATTATCATTTTTTTTCAAATTTTGACATGCTATTTATATTTGGTGAACATAATAATATAAACACATTGGAAATAATAATCGGATATATCTTAAACAAACATAAAATTGTCATACACGTCGAGATGTAAACATAAGTTACCCATTAAGGAAAAAAAACAAAATAAAATTTTGGTTTGGGTGAAAAACAACCCATTTAATTTGTTAGGATTAAAATCAATTTTTTTTTTTTTTAAATGTCAAAATGAAATATGTTAACCAAACCAAGATAGTCCTTCAAGTACAAGGTATACCAGAAAAGATTAAAAAGAGTTACCAAGTTACATTACAAAGTCAAGAAATTACAAGAAAACAAAAAAAGAAAGAAAACTAAGAAATAACAATCAAACAATAAATAAGATTAAACCTCTAAAATTGATAATCAAAATCAAAATTAGTGTATTTCGACTTCAACCACCAAAAAGTCTAAAACTTAATTTTTTTTTCCACCTAATGTTTGAAGTTGCTCCTCCTTATGATGAAACATGCCCTCATTTCTTTCTTTCCGAATTACCCAAACAATAAAAAGATAAAGAATATTCATTGTAAGTCGATTATGCTTGAAAAAACCACAAGTCACTAAATCGAAGGCTGACCAATGATAAATCAAGCACCAAATTCTTCCATAAAAATTACATTTGAAGACAAGGATCAATTATTAATTACTTCTCCTGAGCAATTTTTCTTTAATAGGTAACCGATCTAGAAACAAACATTGAGCAAAAAGAGTAACTCTAAGAGGAACCGTTTTTAGCCAAATAATATGATTGTTATCCAAATGATTGATAGTATCCATCGTTGACAAGAACTGGTGAGCACCATTCACGATGTACCAGTTTGAAGCATGTAATTTTCAAACCCACATATCCACCACATCTTCATGCGAAACAATAGAATATAACAGCACAAAACAATCACTCACTAACTCCAACTACCAAGCAAACAACCTCCTACACCACTTCCGCGCCTCACCACAAATAACTTATTTAATTCTTAATTTTAAATATATTTTATTTTATTTTATTTATAAAATTGACAACTCCATCGTCCGCGGTCGATCTTAATTGAATTGACAATTTTGGATAATATTATTACTATTTTGATAAACTTTTTTATTATTATTATTCAATCCTTCTCGATGGACAATTGTTGCACATATTTTTAGGCATAACTCGAATGCTCTTCAAGGTTTGATAAGAACTTTTGACAAGTTCTTCCACCGGAGTTGAAGACAATGTTAAGGTTTATTTCTGTATTTAATTTTTTGTGATCCTACCAAAAAATAGTTTGATCCTTCTCGATTTTATTATTCAGCATAAAGGTTTTCGATTTTTCTCTAGGTATATTATATTATTCGGATTTAATTTATACGTACCGTCGGTGTAAAATTATTTTACACAAACATCTAATAATGAGCTTGAATTTTTTTTGTAAATAGACGAGATGAGAAAGTCATCATAAACTCACACACAAAGTGGAGGTACCAAGGTTTGAACTTCGGTTATGACATCCGGCCTAACAATTTCAACATTTTTGTCAGTTGAGCTAGGACTTATGAGTCTAACAACGATGTGTTATTGATAAGTGAATGTGAAATTAATGGAGTAAACTAAATTTTTTAAAAAAAAAAAAACAATGTTGTGTTATTGATACGTGAATGTGAAATTAATGGAGTAAATTAAATTTTTGATTTGTCAAGTAGTATATTAACTAGAAATTCACCTTTATAAGATAGTAAAGGAGGTGTTTGTGGATCGAACTTCGACGCAAACGTATATTATCCATTGTTCCTACCAACTAATTTAACAAGGATAATGGAAGTAAATTATTTATCGTTGGGGTCAAACGACATAATATGGGACATGAACGGGGAATGAGCTAAAAAAAATTCAGAGAAGTGAAAAATGAGCCTATTATAAGGACTGAATCTGATCAGTGCTATTCAGCGGTGCCGTCAAACCAATGAGAGCCACAATTTGGTCTTCTCCACCTTTAACTGTGAAGTGGCATAAGTTATTATTTAACAAAAACGAAGAGGTAAAGTAGGACAAATATTTTGGTCTGCATGCGTAGCCTAATAAAGGATGAAGTTTTTATGACTTTGAGCTTGCATGATGGTGAAAAGCATTAATATTTCTAGATTGAGAAAGTGGAGGTGTGTTTAATTTCCAGTTTGGTACATGAAGTCCAACGTAAATAACAAGCAGATTAGAATGTTTCTTCCTTGATAAGGATAATTTACAAGTATACATATAGAACAACAGCAAGAAGACACAATGGAGAACAAAGTCATGCATTACTGCGCATGTGCAAAACCGTCCCACTTCGCATATAGGAGTATACCATTAGCAAATTACTAAGAAAACCTTATAACCACAAATTATATAATGATATCAGAGTATATCATATATTTGTGATTGAGTTTATCATAAACCAAACCAGTTTTATAAAGTTATTTTTGACCCAACCACAAACTTTAATTAAGATGTATATAGAGACCCGAGTAAGTAGTTTACTAATATTATTTTTTAAATGTCAGTCAGAGGATAATCTCACTAAAGTTTTCGTTTTAGGTCTACTAACAAAAAAAAAATTACATTAAATTTTAAAGACAAAAATGTCTCGTATGCAGACGAAAGAGGCCTCAAATATCAAAACTTGTTTTAAGTCTCACTTATTTTTTAAGATTATTGGGCCGGCCCTGATTAAAAATCATCAATATTTTTCAATATCATTATTAGTAAAACTACAAAATAATGATAAAATGTTAAGCTATATATATATATATATACACATATATATATATGCTTATCATTATTTAAAATAAATTTAATTTATAAATAATATTTTTTTTAAAATGATGATATTTTGGTATTATTCTAATCAGCCTATGCAATTCTTGCATTGTTGTCCTTCACAGTGTTTATTTATTCATTGCTGATGTCTGAATCCTTATGCATTGGACAATAGTTTTAGATTAATGTAGTCTTCTTATATTAATTACTATATAAGGTAATCCACTTGGGTTAGCTTAGTGGTATTGACTTGGGACCTGAAAGTGTGCTCTTCCTCAATGTATTAGGTTCGATTTTCTCTGTTGCCAATTTGAGGGGATTATTTTAGCTTCTTAAAAAAAAAAAAAATACTATATAAGGTTGTCCTTTCTCAAAGGAATGTTGTCCTGATGCCTTGGAGATTAGATTAGCTTTAGATTAATGCATTGATAATTAGAAACGACACACACGTAGCTAGTGCTCCAACTCATCAATCATGATCCTAACCGTCTCATGTACGTAGCTTATTTCTTTTGAAGAAAAATAATACTTATCTAATATAGTTTTTCTTTTGAAAGACTAACAACATCCACATTGGTAAGGTCATTATCATTTAAGATCCGGTACCTTATAGGTATTTCCATTGTGGAAAAAAATTAGGGGTTTTTTAAATCCAGAGTCTCACTTAAGACCCTCAATCTTAAGTGGACCTCACACCACTTTTCAATAAAATAATCATTATTTGAGTTGCTTTTGTTGTTTTTCATTAATAAATAGTTATTGGTGGGACTCATTTAGACATTTTGATAGAAGATCTCCATTAAAGTGGTTGAATACCTGCTGGGTACTATTATTAAAAAAAAAAAAATGATGTGTCCACATGAGACCCGTTTAAGACCTCAAATGTAGAGGTGTCAATATCATGGGGCTTTGAAGTTTAGGCCTCAGCCCACATAGTAAAGGGGCTTGAAAATTCACAGGATTAAAAAGCCTACATTCATACAAGCCCGCAAATAAAAAAATCAAAAGGCCCCAAAGCCCCAAAATTTCTATAAACATTTTTTTAAAAAACAAATAACTTTTTTTTTACCAGAAAAACTTTTTTTTACCGGAAAAACTTTTTTTTACCGAAAAAAACTTTTTTTTACCGACAAACTTTTTTTTTTACCGGAAAAAAACTTTTTTTTTGCGGGGAAAAAAAACTTTTTTTTTACCTTTATAGTGGGGCTTTTTTAGGCCCACAAATAAATAGATTTTAGAGTGGGCTTGGCCCCAAATATTTTGTTCAATTATGGGGCTTTAATTTAGTGGGCTTGGTGAGGGCTTTTTTAAGTGGGCTTTGAAATTTGGGGCTCTATTGACACCTCTACTCAAATGGGAGAGTCTCCATTGTGAATGCTCTAATATGTGTATCATGAACCTCTTAATAATGGTCTAAAGGTTACATTTACTATTTTTAGTAAAAAAATAATTTTATAAATAAATAAAATATATTATTAAAATTTATCAAAAATTCTCTAAAAAATATGAAGGTTCATATTTGGATTGGGTCCATATTAGATAGCCCTATAATAATAACTACTTCATCCGGTCTCAAATATAAGAAAAGATTTTTTTTAAGGTTCATTGAATAATTAATGTATCTGCTTTACAATGTAGATCAGATACATTAACTATTCAATGAATCTAAAAAAGGAATATTTTCTTATATTTGAGACCGGAGGGAGTATATTTTTTTTTGAGAGAAAACTATATTTTCTTTTTTGTGTGTTAAGTTCTTAATTTCTACTAAAATTGATCATAAATCTCCGAATTGTTCAACAATCTTTTACTTTTCTTTTGTAATAGAAACCGGAGCAGTACTCCTTTGAATTATTGAATTCAACAACTGACAATGAGAATATCCTTAAAAAAAAACTGAAAATGAATATGATAGGTTACTGCTAGTGCTATCATCATGGCGCACAAATATAGATGGTATAATTTCTGAAACAAAAATACAGTTAATATCGTTTTCTAGCCGGCTAATGCAACAAGTCAACGAATAATCATTACAAAAGAATTAAAGTGGGCCATTGTTAATTATTTAACACCAAAAAATTGATGGGCATTAGGAGAAAGGTGCACTCATCATACTGACGTAACTAAATACTTCATCTCATATCCTAATTTTTATTTTTTATCAGAGCTGAAACCAATAAAATTAAAGATTACATATACTATTGATATTATTTTGTGTATGTCACCTAAAATATCTTCTCTTAAAAAGCATGGACTCACATAGCTTCAATTGTATTGGTCTCAAATCTCGATATGCTTAAATGGTGTAGCATATCCTGCCAATTAAATCAACTAGTCTTGCTATAAAAAATATCAAGCTTTCAAAAAAAATATATCTCAAATCAACTAGCTAGGCAGTGCGTTATCTTGGGGTTTAATTTGGATGATATTTCCATCAGAAACATAAGTATCTTCGCTTGTTTGCTTCCCTAAAGAAAAAAAAAATATCTTTCTTCACTTGACGCTGCTTTTGCAGATAAAAAAATAAATTGTGATTACCACTTTAATTAGAGTAATGTGTTTCCGTGAGCTTAATTCAGTTGGTAGGGACATTGCATAACTTATGCAGGGGCCGGGGTTCGAACCTCGGACACCCCACTTCTTCACATTTAATTGTGTGAGCTCTAGCCACTAGGCTACTAGACCAAAAAATAATGTACATTTTTTTTTGACAAGGAGGTAATGTACATATACTACTCCCTCCGTTTCAAAATGAGTGTCACACTATCACTTTAGCCAAAAAAAATTGTTTCAAAATGAATGTCACTTTACATTTCCAATACAACTTTAATTTTTTCTCCCAACTTTACCCTCAATAAATACTCTAACTTTTCTTTCACACAATTTTCAATGCAACTTTAAGTTTGTTTTTTTCTTGGACAGTTTAGTAAAAGTGTTATTTCTAATGATTATTTCATTCCATTCCTTAATTTATGTGCAATTGACTAAAACGACACTCATTTTAAAACGGAGAGAGTAATATACTATAGCATAAAAAACATCTTTTTACGTTTAAAAACAACAATGAGAAGAATAACTTTCCTCAAATTCATGATAACAAAAATCTTTTTCACATGATTAGTTGACAAGATTCATAGTACGACATGTCCTCTTATTTATTGATTTTTGCAATTATTGACACTATAAACAAGAAACATGAGTTGTGTGTCTTATTGTCCATTTCAATTGAGTTTTGAAAGAGTTTGATGTCTTCCGAACATACATTAGTCACTAAACTTGAGAGAGAATTGGTTGATCATCATTTGACTAAAATAACATTCGTCTAACCTTCCATTAGCGGGAGAAACTCGTCTAACCTCTGATCATCTATGTGATGCCGATTTCTACAAACATTCTTTAAAATAAATTCTATTTTTTTATGCATATAGCCATCTCATAAGATTTATGCTAGCTTCGCAACTGCATGTTAATCGATGCATGTATGTATCTAACTGGGGAGGGTTTTGTCAATGAAAACACATGAATTTATGGATTATTCCATTGATTGGTTGTGTTTCCTACCTCCACTAAAATTACCTTGCAAGAAGTTTCATTAATTATATTCCAAAGAGCACAAACCATGCGTGTTGATAACATCAGCCACCACCAAGCCCTTTTTTTTTCCAAGTACACTTCAAATAATAATTTTACATTGTGCTTTTCTTCGTTTAAATTTGGCACCTCTTGTAATTTTCTAACTTTGAAGAGCTACCAATACCGAAGCTTCAATTCAAGATTTTTAAATTGCTGTTTTGCCATCAAACTTTAAGTGTTAAAATACAACTTGCTCTCTACCCAATTGCATCTTTTTAAAGCTTTGCAAGGACTAAATTAACTCGTTTTAAATTTTCTCAACTGGACCACCACTGGCCTAGCTACGATGATGACACAGTGCCAAACCATCTATTTGTAAAAAATTTAAATCTTTATAGATGTTGAGATAGGTAGTGATAACGACGCTTTTGATGTATCAAGTGGTCTTCAATTCCAAATGTTTGCAAACAAAAACGTAAAAAACAGAAAGCAACATTTGTGAAGGGCATTTGCTACATGCAATGCAACATAATAATACACACAAACCACATGCAAGAGGAGCCATTCATTATCACCAAAGAAGATAAAGAGAGGGTATTGCTTTTTTAGATATATTATACATGACCAAATAAAATGTCTAAAATCATTGCATCCACACAAGAATTGCTCCTAAGTCCTATCTATCCCTCAAGTTATAATTAACATCACATTCCCCTCCTCAAATACCATGATTCTAACTACATAGTATAAAAAACAATCAAATTTAACTTACGATTTCTAGCATATTAATCTTGTGCCTCTAGTTTTAATAACTACAGTTGAGAAATTGGGATACATATATTTACTGAGTACATATGATTGACGTATTGTGTCTTTGCGACATAAGGAAGAACATTATACTTTTCATTTGAGATAAATAAGTGGATGTCCGAAGTTCGAACCACGACTCTTACATATATTATACATGCACATAGTCCATGAACATCTTTAGTAGATACATGAACATCTTTTTAAGAAAACAACAAGCTCAATTGCTCATGGTCCATATGGTGCAAAACAGAGGACGGAACTTTTCAGATGGAAGAATATGTTCTTATTAATTAATGAGATTGATTTATGTATACAAAAGCTTCAAAATGCTAACAAATACAAGTTGCCCTTTCTAGAGATCAAACTCAATTACTACTCCTACTTCTGTGAAAATGTATCCCTTGAGGAAAGATGAATTAGGGACCAGATAGTCAATGTGGCATAGGATTTAGTCAACACAACAAAATCTTTGTAGTGCACACAACACAACAAGTAGAGTAGTCAACCACTTGAGCTTTTAAGGGCCCCACACCATCCAATATGTTCTTATTAAGACAGTGATACATTCCGGCCATAACCCACTCACTCTCCCTACAATACAACCGCCCAAAATAGTGAGTAATTGACTTCAACTTACCTTGCAACTTACCTTACTTGATTCACTTCACAGCCAATCCACACTTCAAAAAAGACAAAGTTAGGTCTTTTAGTAATATTTGAAACACCATAAGGGTATTTTCCCCAACCACTTAATTTATATATTGCGCAAAACATTGTTCATTCACTCACAATCACATCATTCAAGGAATTGTTTATGTGTACCAAATAAACTAACTAAAGCATCTTTTCTATCAAGCAAACCCACTAAAGGAAAAAAAACATGGGAAATTGTTTGGTGCTGCAACAAATTAATGTGGTGAAGATCATGAAAACAAATGGAAAAATTCTTGAATACGAAACACAAACACCTATCAAAGTTGAAAAGGTTTTGCCTATTCCACCATCACCATCATCACCAAAAGAGCGCAAGAAGGTGAGGTTTGCAGATCCAGAAGTTCAAGATGTACAGAAAAGTAGTGCAGTTAGGATTAAGCTTGTTATTAGTAAGCAAAAATTGCAAGAGATGCTGGATAATGGAGGGATTTCAGTTGAAAAGATGCTATCACTTGTTCATGGTGAAGATGGAATGATTGGTGAAGATTTGTGTAAAAAAAGTGATGATGCTTGTGTAGGGTGGAAACCAGTATTGCAAAGCATACCTGAAGTAATCTAGCAATAGATTTTAAGTTCTAATACTGTTTTAACTTTGTTATACTGCTTAATTAGGCCTTAGAGTTTTCCTTTTTTAAACATGTCCTATACAGTAGTGTTATACGTACAATAAATAGAGGTTTAGAAAATAATCTTCACTCTTCAACTTCAGCAAATTCTCCCTTAATCACTAGTTAGGCAAAAAATACTCGATCACATTAAATTTTGATTCTAATAAATACTTCAAAAGCATTATTGGAGTCACACAAACAAGTGTTATTGAAGATAAGTATGATAACACATGTTTAAACAATTGTTATCTCTGGATATGTGTTACTCAAATAACACATGCTGAAGCAAGTTTTATCTGATGTTAACAGATGTTTAACCATATCGTTTGGAATTTAACAGAGGTGCACATTTATTTCATTGTTTGCCAACGGTTTGCAAGCATTGATCCTTATACCTTTGTAGCTATACTAGCACTACACCCGTGTGCGTTCGGAATCGGATTAATATATCGTCAATTTCACAATCAAAACATTTACGACAAAAAAAACAATATCAAAGATTTTATGTTAGAAACAAATATTCGACACACGTGTCATTACATAAGTAAGTTCAAAAGACCACGTAACGTTCAACGTAGTTAAAACCAGCAACCCCGGCCTTCAATTAGTGAACCCTTGACCCCGTCACCTTGATCGGTTGATACCGGAAACCATATTTCAACACTGTCATTATCAAGGGTTCGAATCCCTGAAGATGATTTACTAGAAAGTGAAATTTTTATGCAAATAAATCTCTATAAGTAGGTCTTCTTCAACTCCTCCTTTGCTGGTTATCCAATATGTTATAAGATTTTCTATCAAAGCATTTAAATAACTAGCTAACACAAAAACAAAACAAAAAAACTCCACAGTCCTCTTTGTTGAAGATGATTCTTGGAACATTTCGGGTAGCTGATGGATTATTTAAGATGTTAAAATCTCCTTGACATGGTTCTGATATAGGATTTCTAACAATGTAAATCCTAATTTGTGCTAATTATTCAAGTAATAATACGGAACTACAACGGGTTTGTAGTCGCAGATGTAGGCATGTTTGGCCAAATTGCGCAAACAAACGACTGTGTTCACTATCTTGCAATTTATCATTTCTTTACTCTTCCGTTACTAGTTGTTGTTCAAACACACTGAGAATATTAGAAACCTTGAGTGAATTATACTTCATAAGAGACTAGTTAGATTTATTTCATGTACCCTTGAGTTCTTGTTATATAGGCTATTCGAAAGACACATGTTATAATGATTTGGCTCATATGTGGTATGATAAGAGCGTATGATAAGAGCATTATCAAAGTGCATGCTTGATACCCAACATAAGTTGGTTCAAGTGGCGAGGGAACTTTGTTCTCTTTAAGGAAAATTTTGATTTCATGTTTTGGCAATGGAGAAAATAGGTGTTGAAAGAGCTTTGTCCTTTCCAATAGGTTTCAACAATTTAAACTTTCATTAACTTCATGATGTGAATAATACAACACGAATTCAACAGAAATCACGTTTTGAAATTATTTCATCAGCTATTAACCCCAACACTTTTGGTAAAGTATTCACAAGAATATTTCAAATGCTAATACAACCTCCCCATAAAAAGTAAAAAGTAATGGAGAAAGTATGATTATGTTTGCCATTCACACTTGGGTTAATGAGAAAATTTGATTTTAATGGTTTAACTATACACTGTTCTCACTGCTATTGCAAGAGATCAATTTCCAATTATTACACTACTCTAGAGTCTAGACATGATATGATGAGATCGGTGGTCTACCTCTAGTAGCGTCTATATTTGTTGAAAGAGTCTTGATATGCATGTTACTATTCTTTATTGTTAATTCAGACATTATCTCAGCCACTAAGATTTGCAAGCTTATATGCAACTACCAGCATCATACATTAAGCAAATTGCATACCAATTCATCAAAGTATACCACTGCTGAGTAGTAAGATGAAATCAACAGAGATTAGAAGAAAAGAGGTGGATGGGTCAGGTTAATGAGCCATCTATTTTGACATAATCTAACTAAAAGGGTTTATGAGATTTATTATTAAACCGAGGAATAAAGTAAGGCACACTTTCCCTGAGGGAAAAATTAGAGGAAGGGGTTTGAAGGACAAAAATGAACATTTTAAGTCCAAATAAATCAATAGAACTTGCACGCTTAGCCTGTGCTCACTTTTAAATAGTAATCTGAATTTAAATAAAACAATAAATACTAGTAAGATTTACATAAAAATCATGGCAACTTGCGAGGCTCAATAAAGTTACAAATCACCCATTCTTAATTAGAAACTGCATTTAATGTTGATATTGTGATAACATCTGTTAACTAGATAGATTAACAATCCAACCCTCCCTAACTGATATACAAGAAACATCGAAAAGCAAGTCAAGAAATCTGGTAGAAGTACAACTTCACACAATCATCTTGGTTTTCTATAATTTCCAGCCCAAGAGTTTAGTTCGGGCAGACCACCATTTTGGTTCCTGAAAGTGTAACTCGCTGTCGCAATAGTCCCTAGTCCCTGACTCACGAAAACACAACAATATCCGACTCTTGAATCCATTAGTGGTTTTCGTCTCTGAACTCTAAAAAGCTTATGTGTCACTTTTTAGGGACAAGTGGCTTCGGGGACCAAGTGGTTTGCCCGGTTTTTTCCCTCAACATATGGTTTGGGGTCCTTATCTATCAACAATCAAGAAAATTGTCAGTAAATAAAAGACCCATATCAGCAACAGATCTTATCATGTGTAGGAGCAGGTAGCCTTATGTAAACTGCCATTACTTATAGAATAGTATATGGTTGACAACTTTAAAAGTGATCCACCAGTACTCTTCAACAATTGTTCATCCTTCTCATTGTCAGAAGATTTCTCTGCTACAGAGATCCATCCATCAGAGCTCAAGATACTCTGTTTACTGTTTAGCAACTGGTACTTGAATTGGGAAGGAGGCGCTTGAACAAGTAGACGGTCAAAGTAGGAGAAACTGATGGCTTCAGCAAGGTGGAAGATTTCGAGGGAGGTGGAAAAAGCAATCAGAGCCATTACAGCAGAGGAAAACCCTGAAAATCACGAGCCAGAGGATTTTGCAGCCACCCCCTCAGTCTTCAATATCTCAAACAACACATACCTCGTTGAAACCTCATTTTTCAATTCTCTTTTTTCTTGTTTGCTTTGATAAATTTCAACATAAACCCATGTCAAATTTTCATTTTTTTAGCTCTTTTTGGTCTTGATCACTGTTGGGGAAGTCTTGTTTCTGAGAAAGTATGGTGCTTTTTGCTTCTGTTGTGTGTTGTTTTATACCGCTTTTTTTTAATAAACTCGTTATTTCTTTTTTACATCTGGGTATGTTGGGATATGCTTTATATGTAATGAACCCTTGACAGTATCGTCTCATGGCAATGCCATCAATGAACATGTTACACAACAAAATGCAGTTTCCAAGTGGTGATGGAGGAAGTGTTAAATGCTAATGGTAGTTGTGGTACTGCCATCGCCCCCAGTGGTGTGTTGATGAGAGTGAAAATCTTATTGGTAATTAGAAGAAATATGGAGAGGTATGCGGAAATGTTTCAAGGCCTCACAGTTACCGATTGAGAATAACCATTGGTATCTTTGACGAGATTAAGTACACTTCACTTCTGGGAGGACTTTACTGCTAAAATTTTCAGATGAAAGGGGCTTGTGTGTAAATGGTGTATTGGTATACCCCTAGAATGTAGTCTACTGTATTGTTTCTTTTACTTTTTTCCTAATTAGTTACTTTCTCGTTTCCCCTTCCTAGATATCTCCACATACTTTAGTATTAGACCAATCCCATTGAGATTCAGATATGCATCAGTAAATTCTTTGGAAGAAAAAAAAAAAAGAAAGTATTTTCCATACAACGCTACACCTTTACAATGCTAGATTTAGACACACATTATTTTTATCATCTGCCTACAAACCAACATTACATTGGTCCGAGTGGAATTGAACTCGGATCCCTTAAGCAGTGTCTCGGGTTTGAGCCTTGTGGATGGAAAAATGCACATTTTTTCCAAACTCAATACACACATCTGTCTACATTTATATAGATAAACAACGACATCCAGTACAAAACCTATATACAAAAAAGACAAACATTAACATTGAGTACATGATCTATTTACGAAAAAGGAAAAAAAATGAAAAAAATGACAAGCATCATGGATGAGTACAAAATATCTTGTATTGGAGTCTGATTCATGATAAAAAAAAATAGGTAACTTTTGCAGCTTACAGTGAATTGATGAAAATTCAAAAGCACCTCGAGACTGTACATTGGCAAATATTGTTCCTACTTGTTTTTCCACTCCACCTTCAATGCAATCTCATTACGGCGTTGAAATGGAAGAGCAAATGGGGGATTATACTGAAACAAAATAAAAGAGTAACTACCATTTGAAGAAGAAAGGGATCAATGAGAAAGCTTTATAAATGTTGAACCCCAAGATTGTGTTAAGGATTTAACCTGTGCAATTTCTACTGAAGTTCCCTCTTTAATTTTGAACTGTCCGTCATTTTTCAAAGCTTCTCTTAGTTTCCGTTCACGCCTCTTAACTTCTTCATCATTCACAAAACCTGATTCAGTACAAAGGAAAGAAAAATACATATTTGATTTAGGATTTTAAATGAAATTTAAGTAAATATTTAATCCACTTATAAATAAATATTTAGAAGTGCCAGATTTACTCATTTATAACTTGTGATTTGCGAAACAATGAGCCCCACCAGTGCACCGAAAAATAAAAGAAAATGGAACACATCTAAATGCACGCACACATAAAGACATAGAAAGACTTGGTGAATCATGTGGGACTACATATACATACATAAATACAACAAAATAGTAGCAATATGTTATAATTGGATAAAATTCATGTGGGGCTCACTGAATCATGCAGGTCTCATTTCCTATTTGGAGGTTCCCACATGAATTACACTCAATAATAGAGACAATGTTGAAAAATCTGTTGCCAACACTTCTCTACGTACTAATATACATACGAATGGAATAAACTAAATTGTGTGTTATCTGTGATGTCTCCATTAGTTAAATATCCAGTCACAATCCAATGTACGCACTAAATAACCAGTGACAGGGAAAAAATGAAATTGAATTTGTATACATACTATATACAAAGCATTAAGGCAAGAGCACACCTGAAAAGGAAACCACAGCAACTGTTTTTCTGGCCACCTCTTTAATTGTCACAGAGGAATCTTTAGGCAGTGGCAAGTTAGCACCATACTTTGAAGGCATTACAAAAGACATTTTCCACTCATCTTTATCTCCCGTCTAAGATAATATCATCGATAAATTAGAACATCATAAAACAAACATACATTTAAGAAATATCTCCTAATTGAATACTAGAATTAAATGTGGAACTTCCAGAAGATATAAAATGACATGTAATTGGGATAGAAATGGTTGATTTCTAAGGTGAAGAAGAGTATCAACTTATCCAAACTGCAAACCAATCTCTCTGACAGTTAGATCTTCAGCTTTACATATTACTGGTCCATATTTAAAGAACCTATGAATTCAAAAGACTTTTCAGGTTCTAGGTAGTCATAAAATGTCAGCTTGACAAAATATTCCAAGGTAGTTTAGGTTGTTCAAACACTAGCTGAGCTTTAATTTGATTGAACCTGGATTCGAGAAGTTTCGGTTATAACATTGTGAACTATGGTAGGTCAAAAAGTCAAACTGTGAGAATTAGTATTCCACTGAAATTATTGTTGGGTACAATTATTTCACTGCCATTATTGGTGAAATGAATTTATAATGAATAAATCAAATAAAGAATATACTGAAGGAACTTTGCTGGAAAGCCATATGAAAATAATAAGGACTGTATTTGAGACATTTAACAAAATCCATGAAAAAAAAATCATACTACCTTTGTTGTTAACACAGGAGTTGTCATATCCATTTTAACCCCGTCAGATTGTTTCTTAGTGGTAAATACAGGTGTAGTCATCTCCATTTTCTCCTTCTTTGTATTCTACCATCAAAACAATAACACACATCTATAACTTTTCCCAAAATAGAAAGGGGAAACCAAGAGATGCAGCAACCAAAAGCAACCCAGTAAAATTAAAAAATGCATGAATGTGACTTGGTTTTAAAAAGTATTACTACCTTACCAAAAAGGTATTCTGCAAGGACATTAAAGGACTGAGAAGAACCGCTGAAATCAAACCCGCTCTTCCCAGGCATTGTAGTCTCGGCTGCAAAGTAAGGCTGCAAAGACAATTAAGTCAACAAGGTGGGTGAGATTGATAGGAACTAACTGGTATTATTACAAAATATAGGAAAAAATTTCCTCGATTACAAACAGCAACATAACTTTGCGGGTCTTTCCACATCCAAATGCACCAAAAGACCCTAAATAACTTCAATAAGAACACAATCCCCTCTCTAATCTCCCTTTTCTATTTGCAGGAAACATGCTCCATTTAATGAAACTTTTTCCAGTTTGAATTAGCTCCAAACTAATGAAAGTTTTTCAATTAAAATAAACATTTGATTCTTTTTTTTTCTTCCGGAAACTTGGTATACGGCAAAATGATCTATTAATCCGGGGGAGCAATCCCACCGTTTACTAGCGGGACCCAATCGAAAGCTCTATGTGAACTGACCCAACACAGGAGTTGTTGGCACCTGGAAGATTTGAACCTAAGACATGAGCACACTCCTAGGTCTCGAGTCTTCACTCTTCACCACAGGGCCAACCAACCCCTGGAGGTTATAATAAACATTTGATTCTTAACTACGAAAAAACTCATGAAGGAAAGCACCTATACATGTTACAGCCTTACAGGCACATGCCCAAGTAAGAACATGAAGAAATCACACTATCCTTGTGTGAACAAAAGATAAAAAAAGATAGAACAAATAAATTCTATATATTATCTAGGGTTAAATATGTTTTTAGTCCCTATAAATATACCCACTTTTTGTTTTAGTCCCTCTAAAATTTTCCTTCAACTTTTAGTCCCTATAAAATTTTCAATCACTACTTTTGGTCCCTATTTTAAAGTAAATTTTAGTATTTTTTTAATGAAATTATACAGAAATGTGTAGAATATTGTAAAAACCTTTCCCATAAAAAATTAGAATTTTTTGACCAAACATAAATTAAATATGAATTTTTAACCATAAAAAATATAAAAATTCATATTATATTCATGTTTTGTTAAAAAATTCTAATTGTTTTTGGGAGAGATTCTTGTAATATTATGAATGTTTCAGCAAAATTTTATTCAAAAATATGAATTCTACATATGAGTTTACTTTAAAAAGGGACCAAAAGTGAAGATGCAAAATTTTTTAGGGACTAAAAGTTGAAGGAAAATTTTAGAGGGATTAAAACGAAAAGTTGGTATATTTATAGGGACCAAAAACATATTTAACCCTATTATCTATATCATCAAATTGAATAAATTTTAGTATTAGATACCTCAATTTCTCTAATCTCGTACTGGTCCCTTCTAGTTAGAAGTTTGAAATTGACAGTCTCAAGGTCCGGAACTACAACAAAGGTCAAGCACCAAAATAGTTAAATTCAATTAATTAAGAAAACAGATTCTATACGATAATAATAAAAATTTGTTGCATAATTGAGAAGGAAAATGAAGCACCTGTCATCAACGCTTCTTCGAGAGTGCGGCTTTCAAATCTTTTCGGAAACAAATACTTTGCAGTCTCGGTAGCCACATCAGCAACAACTGCATCATGTAAATACTAAATCAAACGAAAGAATGCGATAGAAAATAATAAATAAATAATAATAACATTTACGTCGCTGGGAGACAGAGGCGGATTGAGAAGCAAGAGCGAAAATGAGTGAGATTCGAGCTTCGAACGCGGATATGGTTTTTCGTTGGGTGGTTACTCTGTTGTTGGAAGATGCAGAGTTGGTGATAGAGATAATTGTTTTGTTAGGTTTTACAGGAATTGGGGCTGATTGTACAGAAAGAGAAGGGTTGCAAAGAGGAATTAGCATGTTTACTTTGAGAAATTGAATATTCTTCTGGCTTTTGAATTTCTGTTTGATTTTGGGATACTGGTGGTTATGGTTTTCCCGGCACAATTTATATAGCTCCTCTTTCGGATATTTTTTATTTGTGTCATTTTGTAACAAGTTTTTTTTTTCTTTCTTCTTCTTTGTAATAGTTGACCCAAACTTCAATTTTTTAGATTTATACTCCATCCGTTTCACAGTACTTGTCTATTTTAAAGAAATTACACATATCAAAGAATCAAATAAATATTATTATTTTTGATCAAATTTTTTGTGTTTTTCTATAATACCCTTACTTATTTATTATTTCATTCTATTATTTATCTCTCCATAGTAAATAAGTAAGGGTATTATTGATAAACCAATAATTAATGTTCATTGAAACTTAAAAGTGAAACAAAATTATTCTCCAAAATTAACAAGTATTGTGAAACGGAGGGAGTACTTTAATTAATCATTGGGTCGGGCTAATATGTGTCCTTAGAATAAATGATAAGGTTTTTTTTATAGATAATAAGTATTTATTTATTTAACACTGTTTTAAGATTTTCTCCAACTTTTGTGAAACTTCGAAATAGTTTATGATTTTGTGCAACGTTAATTAAATTGTTTATTTCGTCACTCTTACAATAACATCATATTTTTACGACCTCTTTGAATCGTTTTCAATTAAAAAAGAAAAAAATTTGTCTCCACAATTGTTGGAAATAGTATAAGAAGTTAAACTCTCACTTGTCAAAAAAGAGGTTAAACTCTCACGACATAAATAATAAATGTCTGAAATATATATGAAAGAGATACCAACAACATTTAATCCAACACGCTTCAAATATGATTAACTTAACTAAATGGAAATAAATCTATAACAAAAACAGGGAGGGTCTAAAAGGAAATAAATCTATAACAAAAACACAAGGAGTGTCTAAAAACAAGAAAAGGGAAGATACACTCTTGCCAAAAAGACATGTAAAAGGTAAAAACAGAACAACCAAAACAAGAATTTTGCTCTCCCCCAGCATGTTTTCCTGTTGTACCCCTGCGTGAGTTAAGTTACGATATGTGACTTAACTCACGCACGTTATAAGCTCTGTGTGACTTAAGTCACGCACCACTGGCAGGTGCGCGAGTTAACTCACGCACGTTCGTCGGTGGTCAGAGTTGAAGAACAAACGTTTTTTTGGATTGTGGTTAGTTTTTCAACATTCAATCCACACATTATTTTACCAAATTTTACACGTTTTTTGATCACATTAATGGTGTTTATAACCTATACTATCATTCTCGCTTATAAATACCCCTCCATACCTCCCTAATTCCTCTCACCATATCACTTTTTCCCCTTCTCACTCTCTCCCTCTCTTTCTCTTCTTCTTTTTTGCTTCTATAGTCTCTAGACTAGTTTTACCCATGTAGGTATATAGTGAGCACCCTTGTTGGGGTAAATAGTGGTCAGTCAGGTTGAGGGAAAAAGACATCATCCCTTGAGGTAAAATTAGGTTTGCTTCCTTTTACTCCTAATTTTTTTTTACCGCGTGTAAAAAGAATCATCATGGGGGTATAAAAGGAACAAAATTTAAATTTACCTCAAGGGATCTTGATGTCATTTTCCCCAACATGATTGATCATTGTTTGCTCCAAGAAGGCTGCTCGCCGTATACCAAAGAGGGTAAAAAGAACTTTTTACTCCAAGAGGGTAAAACGAAAATAAGTAGATTACTGAATTCAAATAAATATATGTATCATCTATTGTAATGTATGAATGATATAATAAAACGAGAGTTATATTTATTAATTTTGTTTTTTATTTGTAATTATATTTGCACTTATTTTATGTTTATGATTATGTATTGAATAAATAAACATTGAATAAATAAAATTGAATTTATTTTCTAATTTTGTATTTAATGAATAAATAAATCAGAATAAATATTGAATTAGAATAAGAACAAATTTATTTTCTAATTTCGAATTTATTTTAAGTGCTTAAATAAATTAGAATATAGCAAATAAATAATTTAGAATAAAGTGAACAAATAATTTAGAAAATAAATAATTTAGAATAAAGTGAACAAATAATTTAAAATAAAGTAAATAAAATAATTTTGAATAAAGTAAATAAAATAATTTGAAAATAGTAAATAAATTATAAAAAAAATGCCATTGTGCGTCACATAGCTAACGTCATGTAACTTAACTTGCGCATTGTTTTACATTTGTGCAAGTTAACTAGCGCAAGTGCATTTTGGGCATGACTGCAGGGCGCGCGAGTGTTTTGTGGGGGGAAGAGAAAAAAAAATCCCAAAACAAGAGAGCCAAACAGAAGCGACAACAGCTAAAACAAACCTCTCCCTCTGGCCCTGCTATTCCATTCACAATCACGAGCCAGAAAAACGAAAATTGACATGAAGAAGCATATACTAAAACCAATAGCAAAACCACCACCACCACCAATCCTCAACCCACCATCACCACCACCACAAATCACATCACTCTTCCCTCCAACATTCTCCCCCACTCAACACTACACCCACTTCCTCCACTTCCTCAACCACCACCTCACTCCACCTCTCACCCCACAAACTCTAACCCACTTCCTCAAATCCAAACTCCACCACCACCCTTCCTTCACCCACTTCGACTTCCATCTCTTCTCTTGGGCTTCCACCCTTGACACCTTCTCTCACAACCACACCTCCTACCAATGGATGACACGCACCCTCGCTCTCTCTCATCGTTTCTCTCTCCTCCGCACCCTCCTCACCTTCATCTCCACCAATCCCTGCCAATGCTCTCAAGCCATCTTCTCTTGCCCACAAACTGAACCCATTTTCCGTTTTGCAATTCAGTCTTACTGTAAAGCTTTCAAGTTTGATGATGCTGTTTATGCTTTTAATGTTATGCGCAGGTTAATTGACGGAAAACCGAGTGTTTCGGTTTGTAATATTTTGATTCATGGGTTTGTTAAATCTGGTAGATTTGATAGAGCTTTTGAGTTTTATAATCAGATGGTTAAGGATAGGATTAAGCCTGATGTGTTTACTTTTAATATTTTGATTAGTGGTTATTGTAGGGATTTTAAATTTAGTCGTGCATTGGAGATGTTTGATGAAATGAGAAAAATGGGGTGTCATCCAAATGTTGTTACTTTTAATACTTTGATTAGAGGGTTGTTTAGGGAATGTAGGGTTGATGAAGGGATTGGGATGGTTTATGAGATGATTGAATTGGGATGTCAGCTTTCTTATGTTACTTGTGAGATTTTGGTTGATGGGCTTTGTAAGGAAGGGAGGGTTTCGCAGACGTGTGATTTGTTGATGGAGTTTTCAAAGAGAGGGGTTTTGCCTAAAGGGTATGATTATTTTGTTTTGGTGGAAATTTTGTGTGGGAAAGGTGATGCTTTTAAGGCTTTGGAGGTTATTTATGAGTTGTGGAGCAAAGGTTGTGTTCCTAGCTTGATTTCTTGTATTGTAATGATTGATGGTTTGAGAGGATTGCAGAAGATTGAAGAGGCAATGAGATTGGTTGAAAAAATGCTTAAAGAGGAGGGTATGGTACTTGATGTTGTGACTTTCAATTCTATCCTTAAAGATCTTTGTGATGTGAGAAGGACTGAAGATGCAAATAGGTTGAGGTTACTTGCTTCAAGCAAGGGTTTGGAACCTGATGCCATGACTTATAAAATTCTGGTTGCTGGGTATAGAGGAGAGGGAAATCAATCGGAAGGAGAGTTAGTGGTAAATGAAATGTTGGATAAGGGGTTTATACCTGATCTTGCTTCATATAATAAATTGATGGATGCACTATCTAATTGTCATCGCCTTAAGCGTTATCAAGCGAACCAAATTGGCAGGTGAAAATGCAAACAATAAAAGATTTAACTTGGTTGTCAAGTTTTGTAAAAAAAAAAAAAATTGGCTGTCAAGTATGACTCTTGTTTGGGCTAAGATGGTTGAAGAATGATTGAGAATTGAGCCTGTAATCAGCTGAAAGTTCAGACCATTAATACCAGTTGTTTTGCGCAACGATGAAGATAGGTTGCAATTGCAAGTCCACTTTGAAGATGGTTGGTGCTCTACACTCACATCTTTTGGAATTATTTAACTGTTAAAATTATGTTTTCTTGATGCTAATGAACATAGTAAATATTTTCCATCTGATTGAGATTGTTACACAAAGTCCATGTCTCCTCTGTGTGTTACTAGACATCATTTATGTGTTTTCGTTATTTAACAACAATCTTAAGTTTGTTGTTATTCATGCCTTCATTGTAACATTTTCATGTGTTTCAGTTCTTTGTTTTTGTTTGCAATTTCTTTGTTTCATCAAATCAATCCCCTACCACATAACCACAATCCATTGATAAAGACCAAGGGAGTTTTCATTTGAGCCATGCATGTTGTTTTGCGGCCTTTATTTACAAATGAAAAGCTGACGTTGAAGTATTTGATAAGTATTTGGATATTGAAGTACACTATTGAGGCTGAAGGTATTATGCTTTGTATTTATTCTTTTGCGTGTATTATTTTATTTTTTAAAAAAAAATATGCGAATCTGCGTTTTTTTATTTTAAAATTCTGCATATCTGTGTGAATGTACAAATTCTGCGATCTTGTAGTATTTGATGCGTCTCCTTAATCTATGCTAAGTGGAATTCGTTTTAGAATTTCAGATATATTAGAATTTGATGTGATTGGTTGTTACTAATAATGCCAAGTACTTAACATTGTTGAGTATCTTTGTGGTGAAAGAAGTTTAATCAATAGAATTTGTAATTATAAGGTTATTTGTTTGGAACTTGGAAGAGTGTAGAAAATATCTCTTTTCTGTTACTCAAATTGGTAAGGCCTAGAGGATGCATTTATTAATTATTAGCTTCTACATCACCTTGTTCACAAAAATATACTCTAGCTACTGATTATTGAAACCTCTTTTACATTTCATCTGGTCTGCAAAGCAACTGTTTTTATTAGATTTCTTTTGCTTATTTGTTAGTTATTCAAGAGGTTTGCTCTTTTTCATTGTGAATTCTCTTTTCTTAGTAAAATTACTGTGGTGGGTCCTTGAAAATTTTGCATGTGATGTGGATGAAGATGCTTACTGGATCCTTGCACTATTTAATTCTTTGATTGTGGACACTGCTGTTGTCTCTTTAATTTTCTAGGACATTAATGTAATTTATTTAGTAAGTGTTCACTAAACGTAGATGTTTTCCCTGTTTTTCACTAAGAAAAGGTTTTGTGATTGGTTGTACCTAAACAGATTGAAGAATCTGAAAGGCATGGAATACTAGCTATTGTTCACAATTCGCCGCGCCAGCCTACTCCTCTGCTGCACCAACCTCTGCTGATGAGCCTGCCTCTATTGCTGTACCTTCCAATGTTTCATCTCCGTCGTACTGGACAGGTAACTTACGGTTATTAGAACTGAGCATGAGTAGGTTGACATTGATATGTAGCCTATTGTGTCATTGTTATTATATTAGAAACTCATATTTTTTGACAGAAAAATATTAGAAACTCTTTTACAATGGTTACTAAGGACTATTTTTGGTCTTTTGTATATACATTGATTATATGGTGCTTCCATATATGTTTGGTCAATATCAAAAGGTAATGTTGGGTGCTACTTTTCACCCTAATTCCCTTTTATGCATGAAATTGATTGATAAGAGAAGTGTGACTATTGATAGGCCGTTGCTTGATCTGTGATTGTGCCTTCCGATACCAAATCTTTATTAGAACAAAGTCATGATGTAATTTTCCAATCAGAGCGGGAGAGCTTCTATGATCAAGTAGTCAAGTGTTTTCAAGAGTTGCATGATAGTACAAGGAAATTATTGTCTAACCTACGTGATCATGTGATACTTTTGTGTTTGTGCAAATACAAGTGAAAAGTGATACTCAGTTTGTTGGTCAGAAACATTATGTACAAGTGCCCCATTATTGGTTTCCAATTTCTCATTAAGCCTAAAGCAAATGAGTCAATTTATTGTTTGATGGCATCTGTGTTGAAACTTACAGAGATTTCTAACACTCTTGCTTCAATTTATCATTGACAGTATATTCTCTTTTGACAGATTGATAGTATGCTAGTACTTTATTTTCTAGACTATAGCTCTCAAGTACATGTTCTGATCTTTCCATTGTTGTAACTTGCTGAAAGTTTGTTATTTTCTCTTTTAAGGTGCATTGATTTCCTTCTAGCTTTCTTGTTTTGAAATCATATAGCAACTTGTATTCCTGATTTCTTTTTTCTTATGGCAGATGAGAATTGTACTGTTAGTTCTTAAGAAAGTTTATGCCTCTGCAGCTTCTACCAGGAGTTTTGGGAATTGGCTTGAAAAAGAGTTTGGAAAGATTGGGTAAAGATGCAAAGCGTTTAAGAGTTTGTGAGGATGTGTTTGATCAAGAAGTGTTATGAATGAGTTGAAGAAATTTGAGCTAATTCAAGAAGTAGTATTTTGTGAAGATGCACATTTTGTGGTTGCACTGATGTTGATCATCTATCATTTGCTAAATATTGATTAGTGATTTATGTACTTGACAATATATTTTTACTTCATGGTTATTTTAGTGCTATTTATGTGTATATGACAATTTTAATTTCTTTTAATTTTATTACTCAATGATTTTTTTTATAATTATGTAAAATTATTGTCATTTATTTTTTTAATATTTTTTTATTTATAAAAATATTCAATGAGATCTCATAATTTCATAGAGACTAAACATTTATTTCTTGATTATAATAAATACCTTTTAAATTTTTTATTATTTAATTAATGTAATAAAACTGTTTCTAAAAATTTGCACACCAAATGCGTTTTCTCATTTTCTCATATCTAAAACTGTTCTTGAAAATTAGCTTTACAAATCAGTTTTCTCATCTCTAAAATAGTTTAGAAAATGGCTTTCCAAACAGATGCAAAAGGAATAACTTTTTTCCCGAAGGCAAAAGGAATGTTTTATTAACAGGAAGGCAGGCAATACAAGGCACCAGAAATGCCACAAGATGTACACTACCAATTTCCAGCTAGAAGGATCTTTCCAAAGAGCATCAAGGTCTCATTTCAAATGTACGAAAAGAGAGTTGCAACAAAGAATTTCAATGTACTGCGATATGCTTGTCCTCATAATTCCTTGATCCCCCCAAATCGTTGGACAGGCAAATTGCAGCACCTTTCTTAACTTTTGTAATTAATGGATCAATAAAACATTCCGCTATGAACTGGTTTTCAAGCCATCCTTCCATCGTCTGTTTTTATATAGGCATGAGATTTTACCTACACCCTCCGTTCCGCAAATATTGTCGCAGTTGACCATTTGACACAAGTTAAGAAAAGATGATAGCATATACCTAACTTATTGTTTGATCAAAATTACAGCTGAACCGGTGTCAATACTTAATGCATGTATCCATAAAGACAACCTTGTCCTATGCATTGATTCCTCATTTTTTGCGACTAAACAAAAGCACATGTTTCGGCTGCACATAGCCAAGAGTACAGATAACAGTGAGCACACAGCATAGTAGAACAGAACAAAAGAAGTCAAACTACCATAACACACGTAGATAACGGAAGAAAATGATCAAGAATATTAGAACAGAACTAAATAACAGTGACACACAACATAAGCCTTCATTAAAAGAAATGGCGATGAACATTGCACCAATTCCCAGTACATAAGGCAATGTGTGATGGCAAAGACATTTTATGAAACACCTTAAAGCATCTTGAAGCACTTAGAGAAATAGGACCAAAATGAACACTATGCACAACTCTGGATTTTTTAAAGATTGATATATCAGTAACTAGAAACATCGTAGAACTCATCAAAGTAGATTTGCTCTTGCAAACATCCACTAAAATGATAGGAGCTGGTGATGGTAGTTAATAAAGGCAGTGAAAGAATAAAAGGAATTATGTAACTGCAAACAAACAACAAACGGTGATTTTATGACATTATCAATTGCTGAAGAGGAAATCAAACATGCTTTGTATATCTTTACTAGAATCAATGAATCACGAACACCAGTAATAATTTGAGAAAACACAAGTAATTGAATTGAATGTTAAACTACATGCATCATGTCTGGCATCAACATTTGTCGGACACTATGTTCAATCTGACTAGAATCATCACATGAGAAATAAAAGAAATTTAGAATCACGAATAGAAAAAACGATTAATTAAACAAAATACATGGCCATCTGAACTTCTTTCTCCTTGAAACCGCATTTCTCATAGAACACCTTGTTCTCAACACTGCAATCGAGAATTACCTTATAACATCCAACAGAACGAGCATGATCAGTAAGAAAGTTAATTACCTTCTTCCCCAATTGTTTCCCACGAGCACTTGAATCCACAACAACATCTTCTATATGCCCAACTTTACCACAATTTCTTAAAAATTTCTTCTCAATAAACACACTCCCCGTTGCAATAATCTTTCCAGTAATCTCATCTTCAATAACACATATAACATGATCATCTCCAAGTGAATCAACCTCTCGAAATCGATCCTCAAATTCCTTATCAGAGACTGAATCACAAATGCTAAGTTGTTGTAGTAACTCTATGAAACCTTTTTTCTTGTCTGTAATCTCTAATCTTCGGGCTCTAAACTTTTGTTCCTCACAATTTTGCATCTTCTTCTAATAACTAAAGAACCTGATAATATCAGAATAAAACAATTGAAAATTACATTACAAGCACTCTTACCGTTCAAAATATGAAACTCAGATCCGAAACTGAAAATAAAAAGTGAAACAATGTGTAACCAAACAAACAAAGAGACATTTGGAAATTTTCAGAGTCTGATCCTCTCCTTCAAAAATTGTGCACTTTTAATCTCCTTTTCGTAACTTTTCTACCACCCAAGATGACAAATCCAAGCTCCATCAAAAGCCATGAATCAGAACATCCAAAGTGATTTATCTTTAAATATACAAAGCTAAAGCTAAATTCAAATGAAGAAAAAAGTTGTACAATTTCGCAAAGCTTTTTATCAAGATATGCAAAGCATACCAAATCTGCAAATTCTCTTAGACCATGAAGCAAACAGTTTGTAGACAAATCAAATTCTTCATATTATCTACCTTCTCATTGAGCAAACTGAATTATGCAAACTCCATGGTTCTCTGTGAATTATAACTGCATATTCTATTCTCTAAAATTGCGACTGTTAGTAATCTCGACCCACAATTAGAAGAACCTTTCGAAATTTTGTTTGTCCCTAATCATAAGACTTTCTACTACATTTATTACTCTTCTCATTTATTGATCAATTTGTCTAGAAAGATGAAAAATCAAATTAAAATTCAATATAATGCGATAAACAAACAAATCTGAAATAGAGAAGGTTAGAAAGAATAGATGCAAAAAAAGGAGGAGAGATGAGGCGGAGCACCTACCGTCGCCGTCGCCGTCGCCGCCGTCCTGCTCTCTAAGGTGGGTTGAGTTTTGTTTCATGCTTCACGAACGAGTTAACTTCTTCTTCTTCTTCTTTATTCCCTACCGTTGGATTGATCGTTTGGATAAGATTTGAGGAAGGATCTGAGACGTTGATGGTTCGTTTGATGATGTGGCGAAATGTGAACCGCAAATTAGAATGAAACGAGAAAGAAAAAAAACGCAATCGCACAGAGAAGAGAAGAGAAGAGAAGGTCGTAGCAAAAGGCATCAATGGTAATTTAGAGAGAGAGAGAGAGAGAGAGAGAGATGCAAACGACGTCGCTGTTTCGAAGACTGGCTCCATCCTTGGCAGCACGATTTCAACGCAGCAACCAAAATGTTATAACTTCTTTTTCGTTTTCTTCTTCTTCCGTTCTTCACCATGCCACGTCTTCATCTTCTTCTCCTGACGTCGAATCTGTCCACATAACCGAAAGTTGCGTTCGTGTATGCGCACTCTCTTCTCTCAATTGCTGCTTATACATACTTTTATCATATTACTGATTTTATTTTCTGATCTGATTGCACGTTTTTTTTATACTGAATGAATTTTTATGTTAAATAGCCACGCATATATGATTATAACTTGATTATGCAAATTATTCAATGTGGAACAACAGAAAATGAAGGAGCTGGATGCTAATGAATCATCAGCCGCCGCCGGAAAAATGCTTCGTTTGAGTGTAGAAACCGGTGGATGTTCAGGATTTCAGTATGCTTTTAATTTGGACGACAGAGTTAACTCAGATGATAGGTACTACCACTTGGATACTCAAATTTCAATGATGATAGGTACTCTTCCTTGTCTTTTTTAAATTATAACTTACTTTACTTATTGTATTGCCAGAGTTTTCGAGAAGGAAGGAATTAAACTGGTTGTTGACAATATTTCATACGACTTTGTGAAAGGCGCAACGGTTGATTATGTCGAGGAGCTAATCCGTTCGGCTTTCATAGTAAGTCAAGCTCACTTGTAACCATATGTATGCTGGTGTTTATAGAAAATTAATTATTTATAGCTATCTTCTCATTCCTTTCTCTGTGATGATTCCTGTGTACTACAACATGGAACTTTCTTGTAATTTTACTATGGTAATAATCAGGTAAGGAAGTTTCTTAGGATGTGTTCTCCTTCGGAATTTTTTTGTGAACTGTAGTAGCAATTCACATTCACATTCACATCCTGTTATGAAGTTAAATCTTGAAACATTTGAGAACTTCTGTTTGATGTAAGCATTGGTCAGCCTTTGCCTGTGAGCTTAAGATTTTAGGAGAGTTGGGCCTTGGTAAATGGAGAGTGGATTTGATATCATAGTCATTCTGATCAAGTAATCAGAGTCTCGTTTTTCTAGTAGAAAGCACGAGTTAGACCATGTGTGTGCAAAGTGAACATGCTTCAAGCCCAAAGGGCTCTTACAAGAGTTGTACATGAGTGTACATTAACAATTTGAGCTTTTATCAGAATTGATTTAGATAAAATATTACAACCATATTCAGGTTCAGATTGGAATCCAAAATCAACAAGGCCTTGTTCAATCTTTGAAGTTCAAGAATTTTTTTTCAAAGAAAAAAAAACAGACTGCGTATGTTCCGTTGGGATATAAAATCGTCCATGAGTATATACGTTTTACAATTTGAGCTTCTATGAGAGTTGAATTAGATCAAACTTAACAACATATTCAGGTTCAGATTCAAAATCCTAAGTCAATAAGGCGCTGTTCAATCTTTGAAGTTTTCCATATAAGTTTTTCAGGATGAACCTGTTGTATATTGAGGTGACTTCTTTTGCATCCATCCAAGCAATGCCTTTAGATGCTTTTAGCTTTTTTCCAATAAGTTTTTTACCATGCGTTACACATTTTGGTGTCATATTACACTGCAAGCTATTTTATGAATTACAGACCAGCATGTGTCATTTCTTGTTAAGTGGATGATGCAATTGCTCTCCTGACTGAACTTTTGCTTTGAGCTAGTCTCTCCCGACACTGTTTATGTTTTTCGAAACACTTCCATCAAGTTCAAACAAAAATAAAGCTACCACTAGAGATATGCCTGGAAAATGTAACCAACAGTAGGATAAAGTGCTTCTTGCAAAATTGTGGTCAGAGGGAGCAACCTGTAGCCCTGCAACGTAAACCAGACCCACATGTCAGTTTTGTAATTTGTTAAACAGCTAAGAAGTGTGATGTGCTCCTAAAATATGTAGAGCAACATAGGTACTTATGAATTATGATCTTAAGGTGCGTTATTCCATGAACTTTGATTAAAGAATGCTAACTTTTTGTTGACACCTTCTCCACTGTTTGGTGATATCCCATGTTACTCTAACTAAATAGCCTAAGCCCGCTCTATTTATGTGAGATTAATACAAGCTTTCACCCAATATTAAAGGGTATTGAAAAGAGTGTAAAAGAGTGAGTAGTTTGTGTTTCTCCCTTTGCTTTTGTTGTTAAGTATTCTTTATAATCACAGTTAATCATAACCTGCTGTGATTCACTTATTTGGCCGACTATTTAACAACAAAAAAAAAGTACATAATTTCACAATGATGTTTTGTGTTTGATGGCATCATTTTCGTAATATAAGAAGGCGCATTAACACACCCTTCAAAGTGGCATGTGCATTTTGAACCAAGTTCGAGGTCCTTAGATTTATGTCAATGTGAACAGGAAAGTGTTGATGCAACTGTGATATCCAATGGTATTGGAATGGAATGTCATGAGTGTGCGAGAAAAGGGGCACGTGGCTATTGCTACTCGTTTATAAGTCATGGCATTGAATGTCACTCTTAAGGCATTTAATTTAACCAGGGACAAACTTACATTTATTTTCTGGTTTCATTTTCAGGTGACGGAGAACCCAAGTGCAGTTGGTGGTTGCAGTTGTAAAAGTTCCTTCATGGTGAAACAGTAGTTAGCTATCTTGGTACTCCTCTCCTCACTTTCCTCCACCGCTCAAATGTTTATTCCGTCAAACTAGATTATACTATGAAACATGATTTTTGTACCTCAAAAAACAATTGATTGATTGAAGATTAAATTATTGCTTGTATACTGATATCAATATCAATGTAACATACAGTGTTGTACTAGTAATAAATTATCAGGCATTTCAGTCTAGCCTGTTCTATTATCTTTTGGTGCTTATTACTGATTTGTTCGTATATCAAATGAGGCTTTCAAATGTATTTAGAGTATTCAGCAGCAAGTTGGTTGTTTAATGCCCTGCATTAACAATGACTTGGGTGTATTCATTCCATCAACAAGACCCTGCTAACTAGCGGCTGGGCATGATGGTAATAATTTTAGGAAGTATATTATACTTCCCAAGTGTGCCTATGGCTTTGTTCAGTGTAAGGTTAATCGCAGTAAACGTACAAAAAAATTGAATTTTTTTTAGCTCAATTGATATTGACAAGTGTTATTAATAATAGATGTATTGATTGAAATTATTATGATAATATGTAAATACAATATTATATAACCCTTATAGCATGGTGTTCATTGTGTTATTGGTTTAGCAGTGGTAAAAATTTATTGTGGATAAATTAATTTTGGTTAAAATTGAGTTGAATGTAAAGTTCATTATATTTAGACACATTTGCGTAAACGTGAGTTTATCAATTTGAGGTTAAAAGTCAATTATGAATGCAAAAGCTCCAAATTCAAGTTTCAAGTTAGAACTAATTTTAGAGGTTAAATCAATTATACTCAACATACATACATGTCAACTAAGTATATGGCTTTTTAAATTTAGCATTGTTAAATAAATGGAAGTGCTGCTTATTAAACGATAGAGGATACTCGTGATTTGAGCTGTAACCATTCAGGTATGCTTCTTTATCAGTCAAATTACTTGGTAGATGGAGAGGACATTATAATCAAACCAAAAGACCTCGTGGAGAGATGTTTTGCTGGCTGGAAGTAATGTTGTGGCAAATGAAAACTGGTTTGCATCTGATATTAGTTGTTGGTGTCCGGTGTTGGGATGATATTAAATTATGGATTAATGGTAAATCTTTGAAAGAAGAGTACCCTGAGTTGTTAAAGTATTTAGTTTAAAGAAGGGGCTGTGGCTGAGATGGGTGTGTGGCATGGAAGTTGCAGGAGTTAGGAGGCGTCTCTGTCATTTGACCGTCTGCATGATGTTGTTATTATTGAACGGATGGATGGCTGAACTACTGTTGATTTTGGCTTTAGATCAAACTGGTTGCGAATAAGGATCAATGGGAATGGGTGCCAGATAGAATACAATGTTTCTCTGTTAAATCTTATTATAATGTTTTCATGTCTAACAAGCAATTTGAGGAAACTGATCATCTTTTACTCAAGGCACTTCAATATTATGGCAGACTAACAGTACAGGTTTTTGGATGGAGGTTACATTTATCCCGTCTTCTTACCCGTGACTAGTTAGCAAAAAAGAGCTGTGTTAACAAATGTACATTGAACTTCATTCATGTGTCTTATGTTTTAGAGGTTGAGTCATGTTCGTTAATGTTTAGGAGGAAGTTTATGCTTGGCTAGGTATGAATACACAATCTGGTAGTATGGGTCACTTGAATTTCATTCTGTTTAGGAAGCCTTTGGCAGGAAGAAAGGTAAAAAGCTTGGTATGGCTTGCAACTATATGCTGCATCTGTAACATGAGGAATAATGTCATTTTCAATGGCAATGTTGGGGATGTTGAGAAGACTGTGCTAGACATCAAAACCTTGTCGTCACCTCTAAAAAAAAAGTTAATAGGAACTCTACACTTGCTTTTTCAAACTGGTTGAATAACCCTTTGGTATGCTTACAAAGCTCATCAATTGTAACCTGCGATGTGTAATTTGATGGGTTGTATTCTTTAATACATTTTGCTTATAAAAAAGTATACATTTCCATTATGTATTTCCTTTTGGATTATAGCTTTAAATCTAATCTAAAAAGTCATAAATAGAATTTATTAAATATGGATGGAATTATAAATTTATAATCAAGCACCGCGCCCAATTCTTTTTTGGAGCTTCCTCTGACCATTCACCTTTGTCTTTGCTTTTAGTACAAACCTTTATGGAATGACAAACAATTTGATCTTCTGTAACAGTTCAAACTATTCGGTTAGTATTGCTCACACTATTAACAATCATGCGACTTTTTGAGTCAGAAGAAAGACCGTCACTGTAGTTCCCTTTAGTTATTAGTTGCGACATTCAATCTCATAGGCATCGTATTTCCTCTTGCTTTTCTTTTTTATTCAATCTCTTCGAACCATATGGCAGGGTTTGGGTTCCAAATTTGTTATTTCAATTGTCACATTAACTGACTGCAGTTATGTTCCTGTTCTAGTCAGTGGTTCAATGCCTATGGTATAATTATTGTGTTAAAATTGAGTTCGGAAGACCTTATCGCGGTGTACCAACAAAATATTTAAATTCCCATGGATGAAGCTTCAGTTGTCCATACTAAAAAAATGACCTAGAAAGACTTGTGTGTGTATACATAAAACAAGTCTCCAACAAATAATCTGTCCAAATAATCTCTAGCGTATATGAAAATTTGTTTTACTAATCTCTGTCATCTTTTCAGTTTATAAAAACAGGAACAAAACTGGCAGATTCTCATGTACTAGTATAGATTTTAAAGGCCGATTAAAAAGGAATGATACTTCAGGCTAAATTGAAGATTTATTTACTCATGAAAGGAGTGTTGTTCTTCGTCAGGGGCTTCGGGACGGGGAACCTCAGCACCAGAAAGATAAATGCAGCCATGAGCTTGTATATTTTAATGCAAAACATTAAAATATTAAATAGCAAGAAACGTCAAGTTATTTTAGAAGTTAGAACACCTATGTTAATATTGGAGAGAATCCTATAACTATAGATACATCATCCTCTGTTAAAAAATCCCAATCATACTCCAGAGGCAGTTATTGGATACATACTTGCTCTACACATAATTTTCTAACTAATTTTTTTTGTTTCCTGACAAATAATAGAACAATAAATATACAAGCCACGTATCCGAAGAACTAGCCTAGCATTGGGAAAACAAACCTGCAGGGACATGAAACAGAAAATTCAGATACATGGCTTTTCTAAAATGTGCAAGGTCATTTATCACAATCAAAACGTGAATAAAACTTGACTCTTGAATTGTGTATCTCATTCACCAGCAATTAAAACACATTATTGGTTACATCATTTACATGGAAATTATACAACATTATGAAGTTGAGGAGAATGTATTAGCTATAACACCCCTCACGCGAGCTGTCCCATATATTTAAGGAAAATTTTAAGTTTGAAACCAAAATTCGAGTGTAACTACATATCAATTGAAGCCAGGATCGTGAAATTATCAATCGTCTTTCGGACGCAAAACACTAGGCAGGCTATTATTACCATTGAGAGCAGCATGATAGATTCGTTTTTCAGCAAGCCCGATATCAGAAAGTATCAAATTACCCTGCAAGCAGAACATGCAATAGACATAATCAAGAAGGTATCACCAACGGTCACACTATAACAGTATAACTTTCAAGTACCAATAAGACAAATGTTACTTCCCTTTGCTACAAGGAAACCCTGCCTAAACAAATAGTTAATGCATAACATGGAGGATACTACCTTAGGCTATTAGGCTATAAATACATGTATGACAATGAAATGAAGAGTGCAACAAAAAGAATGAAGATTCCAACACTTTTTTGGAAACAAAAACAATGTTCCAGAAACTTAACCTACTTCCGAAACGCCTAAATTACAGAGTCCTAATATTCCAAAACTTTTTTGGAAAATTCAAACAAAAACCATGGTTGAATATATAATTTATGATATGGATTTATTGTCTACTCCAACAAGCATCACAAAATTCATTTACAATATACTTTTCAAAAAAACCATGGTTGAACATATAATTTAAATACTTGCTTTTTTCCTCAAACTTTTGAATGCAAAACGATTCAGCAAAATATTTCATTGGCCAGATTTATCAAAACAATTCTCTATGAAGAGCTATTGAGTAGTGTATCTGGATGACGTCTTATAGAGTGTCAATTTAGGCATGTGTGTAACGATCAACTTCAGCAATAAAGAAGTATTGAATCTATAACCAAAATAAATACCTCAGTAGCCATCAACCTTCTAACATTATCGGCATACAATTTGGGATCCTCCATTTCCTGCTGCGAGGGATAGTATATAGGTAATCGTATCACTTCTATATAATTTACAAACTGACAGAGGAGAAATATCACATGGCGCACCTGCCAACATTAATGTCAACTTAGAATAAAATAAGCATTGTGTTCATTAAGATGGTGATTTCTGCAATTAAATTAGCATAAAGATGTAAGTATAAAACAATAAAAGTCATGGTTTTCCTAGGGTTCTTTAATTTATCAAAGACACATCATGCCATCACACCAGACACTGCTATATGGCTGCATACATGTTTGGGCATACATCAACCTCTCAACCATTGATGCATAGGGAAATGACTACCTTCATTTCATTCCAAGTTGTTTTTGCAAATATTGTATTCCAATAAATTTGTCTCCTTTTTGACATGGAACAATCCCAGAGAAACATGTTTCCATTCTGAATCACAAATTCCTTATTGATATACCGATTATGAGACAATCCCAACAATTCTTATGATCTACTATGAAACAGTTCTATTTCAATCAAATAGCCTCACCATATGTTATATTCCGAAGTTACTAGAGAGAATTTTCAATTCTATCACATGCCTCCCCCCATATCTTATATTTCAAAGTAAGCTAGAGAGAATCTTCTTTACATTATGCAACAAAACATCATCATTGCAGCAAGTAGAATATTGTCAGCATGTAAAACTAAAATTATGAATTTGTTCGCACCAACCTTCATATAAACGCACTGATAAAAGAACAGGATGTTGACATATTTACCAAAAATATATTCCACACATATGACCAAAATTTAACATATTTATGGATACAAAGCAGCTTAGAAGTTGAGTACAGCAGAATTAGGTTTTATAATCAAAGGTAATTGAAAAACATTAAGCTTTATTACAATATAAGTACTTACCCCAGATATGGAATCCCAAGCGGGGCTAAATCTCTGGTAAGGGTATTTTAAAATTACAGGAAGTACTGGTGCCTTTGCTAAAAAACCACCAGTCTTGAATGGAAGGAGGAAATCTCCATTTGTGGTTGTCCCTTCTGCAAAATATTGAATACCATGAAATAAAATTATTATAAGAATGTCGATTTGAGAAACATGAATAATTTGGATAATGCAGGTCACTTTTGATAATTTACAGATAGATGCAATGAACAATTAGATAAATATTGACTAATGTCTGTAATATGACCAATGCTAGTGTTACCATATGTGACAAATAATAATTCACATGCCAACAAAAGAATAAGTAAATAAATGTGAAGAACCTTACGGCATAGGGTTATATTTGAAGATTATGAAGTTAAAAGGAAATGGATATAGTAAATGAATCTTCATGTTTGAAATAAGATTTTAAAAGCAACAGACATTGGGACATAAATTTCGGCCAGCAGATGAACACAAGAATACATTATTCATTTAATAAATAAGATAAAATAGGTAATGAAATGCAGCAACTTCAATCGTCATATTAATTTGAAAAATACCAGAAATTGCAAATATAAATGTGCATTACTCATTTTATAGGCTAGTGTCCTTATACAAGCAACTCATGGTTCTCTTAAAAATAATAGAGATCCCCATGCCTATAAAGTACAAACAAGCTATATCTTGCACTTCTTTATGTATGCTAAAGTTTGTATATTGGAGATATGAAGGTACCAAACCCCTATATAATCTACTCCAATTTGAGAACTCGAGCCAAACATTGTTAAAACTAAACAAAAAAATTTGATCCACACCCCTCCACTCCACCCTCACCCAACCCCCAAAAAAGGAAGGAAGATAACCTGGAAATAACATCATTAATGGAGCAGATTCATTCTGGTGTGCTTCTCGAATTCTTTCAGTGACAACAGCTGCAGGAAGAAAGTTCACCGTTTAGGCACCAATTGCAACTAAACAAATAATGTGTATTCTACAGGGTATTAAGACCCTAGTTTGACTTAGTGGAACACATGAATATGCCTAAAAGGAAAACCACTAGAGCACGTCAGTATACAACTAAAAATATGAAAAGACCAACATAGAGCATAGGAAATGATGGAGACAAGGGATTTTACTTTTTTTACTTCATTTAATTTACATTGTGTACATTTCCATGATTGTTACAAAGTGCACATACAGAGCTATCTACGCACCTGAAACACCCTTGAAATCTGATGCCTTTGATTCCCGCTGAACATAGATGCAACCAAGGCACTTGCTGTTACAAAAAATGTGTCATAATATATAAGCACTAGGTTCTGAAAAATACCTTACAATGAAAAGATAGTGCACATTGAATCGTATGAAATGCAGCATTCTCATTTCATGGACAATACGTGAAGCACTGCTTTTATGAAAGTTCACTTTTGAAATGAGACTTTGAGATAAAAAAAAAAAAAAAAAAAAAAAAAAAAACACAAAAAAAAAAAAAAAAAAAAAAAAAAAAAAAAAAAAAAAAAAAAAAAAACAAAAAAAAAAAAAAAAAAAAAAAAGAGCACAATACCTCAAGAACTACAGAACTCAACTGAAGAAATAAAATTTAATTTGCAATGATCCACAAAATCCATAAAACTAAACCAGCGGGAACTAATAAAAAAAGGCAACACACCTGATGAGACCAACAAGAGGAAGCTTGGCCACTGATCTCTTCATATAGATGAAATCCAAGATTATAACAGAACATTCAGAACAAAAAACGTCAGAATCATACATATGTACAGATACATGCATTCATATGGAAAAAGAATGTCACGTGACAAACCTTAGCAACAAAACTTGGGAACGAGGAAGACATGTGATACAAAATATCCAAGTAAGACACATGATTAGATATTATTACACCGGGTCTCCCCGTCTCTTCAGGCTGAGGTTTGTTTTCCTAGTTAAGCATGAAGCAGAAAAAACAAATTAAAGATATGACAAGAGAGAACATTTTGACTGCAAATTATAATGAAACAAGCTGGCCGGCAATAACCAACAACCAACTAAGATACATCCAATAGTCTTTTGAGCTATGACAAGGTAGATAGAGGCACAAGCGAGCAAATAAATATACTAGTACAAGTCAGTTCCGATAAACTTAACTAGAAACATTTATTAACAAAACGTTAAATATTAACAAAATTAAATTTTGCGCATAAATCTAAACTACGGTTCCCAACCCCAGTTGCAGCCACAATATAAAAGTTTAGAGGAGTTTAGAGGTCTCCGCAAAAAGTATCACAACTGCAATTTGTCGCCGCAGTATAAAGGCTTTAAATGTCTCTACAACAGCATCACAGCCATATTGGCCCTAATTTTGCCACAATATTCAAGGTTCACAGTATAATCGCAATTGTGTCAACAAACGCAATTTCTAACCATTCCTCCTCTCATTTTTGCTATCCAACTTTACTTCTACATAATAATAAACACCTATCATAAACTTATAAAGAGCTTTTCACAAGTAAAGACTACTAAACTTATCCTAATTAAAAACCTTATCACAAATCGAAAAACCATAAACTTAACTTAACTAAGCTAATCCTAATGAATTGAAATTGAACAATTAACAAAAAAGTGAAAGTAGAATCGAAACCTGATTGAAAAAGTTAGAAGAAACATGAATCCAATAAAATCCAAAAATGAAAAGCATAGCTCTAGAAAGAGCTTTCCCACACTTAACAATAACACTTCTTCTCCACCCACCCAAATGAGCATAATCCTCTTGTTCATCTTCACGATTAGGGATTTTAAACAGTGTACAAACCCTACAAACCACATAATAAACCACCAAAACCGTTACAGCAAGAATCACTCTAATCGGAAGAAGAGTCACAAGCGCGAAACCAAGGAAAAGCTTCTCCTTAGCTCCTAACTCTCCTCTTCCCATCGTCCCGTACACATCGTTGCGAACATATGCGGCGAATTTCTTCTCAAGGTCTTGAAGCTCCGCCGCGGTGGTGGTGGTGGTGGTGGAAGAGAGGGAATCGGATTTGAGAAGAGGACGATCGTCACGAACGGTGGCGGTGGTGGTGGTTCCGTTTGGTTTGGGTGGTTTTGAATTTAGGTCTTTGAGTTCTGACTCCAACCCCTTCATCATTGTTGTTCATAGATTATGATTATTCGTTGCTTATTCTTTGAATTTATATTCAGATATGCTTTCGTATAGTAGGAGATGGATAATAGTAGTTAATTGGGCGATAATTAATGATTAATTAGGGTTTTTAGTCACATCAGAGAGAAATAACTGAGATTAGCTTAGATTCACGGCATCTCCCAAAAGCTTCCTTTCCCAGATCTACACGCATTTTTTACCAATATTTTTATCAATAACTTTTATGTATGATATTCTCTTTATTAGAGAAAATCTTGGGAAAAACTTTTGACTTCAATAATCCAGATCACAAAATTTTATTAAATCCTTAACACCTGGCATAATCAAGAAATCTTTCAAAAAAAATCAAGTTTATCACTAAGAAAATAAATAAAAGTATAAAAAAATTGGAGTTTTTTGTCAAGTAAATAAAAGTAAAAAATATTCTTTTTGGGTCGTAGGCCCTCCTTTGTACCAAAAAATAAAAAAGTAAAAAATTGGGGTATTACATTCCTTCATTTAACTTTTTCAAAATTTTGGTTATTTATCGCATTTTTATTTTTTTTTTGGTATAAAACAGGGCCTAAGCCCGAAGAAAAAACAAAACTAAAAAACTATCCGAACACTCTTAGGCATGTAAACCCCGAAAAAGTCATCAAAAAGTAAGCTATGGAGATCATTAGGAGGAGACTCCACCATAGAACACCTATAAGAATCTAAAGACAAACTGTTATTAGCAAGCCAGTCAGCACTTCGGTTTCCCTCGCGCAAAGTATGAAGAACTTGAACCTGCCAATCCATACTCAAAAGATTGTGAATATGTTTCACCAAAATGGGAACAATCCCCCCAAGATTGCAATTATACGTTATCATATCAATCAAGAGCTTTGAATCACTCTCCACGATAAGTTGTGGAATGCGGTCTCTCCAAGCCATCTCTAACCCTAGATACACGCCCCACATCTCCGCATGTAGAGCATCACAAGAACCAATCTTCTTCATGTAGCCTTTGATCCAACGCCCATCGGAGTTGCGAAACAAGCCTCCACAACCTGAAACATCGTTATTCCCTTTGCAAGTACCATCACTATTGAGCTTGATCCAACCCTCAGGAGGTCTATTCCAGCCAACGTGAATAATCTCCCTATTTTGAGGATTTCGATGGAGATGTTGATACGTGCACTCTTCGATGTTTTTTGAGTAGCTCTGAATCACTCTGGCCGGATCATATGGCCGCTGGAAATTGTCCTAAAAAATAGTTTTATTTCTCCACGTCCAGAGAAACCAACATGTCGTCATGAAAGTTGTTTGCCAACCATCTTTGTTAGGACCAATGTTGTGCTTGTTGAGATTGGTGAAAATCCATTCTCTGCAAGAGAATGAAAAGAAACTAGTAATAAAATTAGACGGAACTAGTCGAAGCCAAACTTGAGTAGCTTGTACACAGTCACGCAACACACGGAGAGTAGTCTCGTCATGCCTCCCACAACTAGTACATGTGGGCAATATTCCCACTCCCCATTTGCTCCTACGAAAAATTTTTAGAATACGCTCATGTGCAGCCAACCACATGAAAGTCTGGATGCGATGAGGTCCTTTCCAACCCCATAAAGTCTTCCAATCACCATCAACAACATGAGGGTCAACATGTTGCATGTTATAAGCACTTTTAACGGTAAAATGGTATGTACTAATTTCTCCCCATCCAATAATATCAGGACCATCAACATCAGTAGGGGAAGGGAGGGCAAGAACTTGATTTATCGCATTTTTTTAGGTTATTTGTTTATGTTATGATATATCTATTTATGACACAACAATGATATCATACATTTTTTTTTTATTGAAATGGATATTCATTGTAGTTTAATAAGTGTCACGTCATAAATGAATAGATCACTTCATCAAAAGTGAATGAAAAATAAAATGAAAAACCAAAATTTAGAAAGGAAAAAAACATCAAATAAGAAATGCGAAAACGGATTTTTAAATATAGGGGATGAAAACTTTAATAAAAAATGCGGGACGAGAATGTATTTAAGCATGCAATTTAATTACTTCTCAATTTATTCTATGATGCAAAACTGCACTTTTGTGACATAATGTCATGTGAAATTTGACCAAGTTAAGTGTGACATTCGATGATACATATTTTTAATGTAAATGAGAAGAAAAAAGATAAATAAATTGACTTATGTGTCACAATTAAATTGGTCAATGTCATGTGAGATTCTCACTTTAATGGTACACGAGTGAAGTCCTACTATATAGCTTATAAGTCAACTCTAGTCCTAAAACATACCCCATAATTTCTTTTGTAGTCCACAAACATACCCATATAACTAGGATATGGATTGTCTACCTTTAAGGAGGTATAACCAAGTATAACTAAGGTAAAAGAGTGTATTTGCATAAATGTCGATGTTACATATACCATTATCATTGTAACATTCTCTATGTTAATGCCACCACAACAGTGCGTGCCTCAATTTCGCTCTCAATGGAATTGTAACTTCTAATCTACTATTTTTGTGTGATATCAGGATTAGATTGTAACTCCCAATTGACTTTTTTCAGCAAGGTGGACAATTTTAATGTACCTGTTGAACAATCATCTAACTAAGCCCAAATGCTCCACCTTAAAACCGACTACCTAGAATGAATTGTGCATACTTTCCTCCATCTCAATTTTATACAGATAAAGAAACAAATTGTGTATAACAATTGTCGCTCAACTAGAAATTATTACATCAAAGAAGGAGTACATTGAACCACCACAGAGCCGTTTCTCAACCAAGCACAAGTTAAGTTGTCCAAAGCTCAAGTGACAATAGGTTAGCATAAATGTTATAATATAATTGCACCAAATTAAAAATTACTCCATTGCACATGTTTTGTGTATACTATACTGATCTATCTATCATAAACAAAAGATATTGATAATTTTCTTAACACTTTCTGCACAGCTGCTTTGAATTTCAGCAGGGGTTGCAGACTTGTAATGTAGTTTTACTCATTAGTTAAGTTAATTAAATTAAATTAAATCAGTGAGCAGTAATGATTTTGCACATGTAAACTATCACGAAAGCAAGTGATTTTCTTAATCCAGTATTTGGGATAAACCATATAGAAAAAGAAAAGGAAAGTTGCAGCAGTTCAATATTTTTATATTTCCAACAGCCAGCAAATGAAACCATACATGACTTAAGCTCAACAGAGACAAACATATTCACTTATTGCAAAATGGAAAGTGTTTCCAGCTCGTAGCGTTCACTTCAATTTTCCATGAATATAATAAAACTTCAAAATGGCTAACAAAATGATCAGACAGTTCACTCGTCTACTGGCCTTTGCCCCAGCACAGAAATGTCTTCATATCGTTTCTGCAGAAGAGAATGTAATTATAACACAAGTAAAAATATGAATCACAAATGGATCAAATCATGAGTCAAAAACAAACTAAAGTCCTTTAACTTAATTTCAGATCACATTTAAGTCCTTTATCTTCTTTTTTTTCAAAAAAGATAAAGGACTGAAATGTCATTTGAAATTAAGTTAAAGGACTATTGGAGTAATTTTGCAAACGAAAAAGGAACAATGATTTTAAACTACAATCCCTCAAAAAAAATGATTTTAAACTACAAATTGACACAACAGCATAACATAATTCTCATAAAACAAAATCACAAGTCATATATGTCTTAAGCCAGTATGATAACAGAGCAATGCAACAGCCAGAGGCCCGAGAGGGTGCATAAATTGAGTGAGTGATTGTGTGAAGCCCTTTCAGAAGAAAGGTAATAGAGCAAAGAAATAATCAAATAGGTGCACATTCAATGGTGTGATTGGTTGTGTGAGCCCATTCCTAAAAGGAACATAAATAGATAGCACAGTGGAATAATCCAATTGAGTGCCTTCAACAGTGCTCCTTCGTTTCATTTTCATGGAACAAATTAAGATTACTTAAATTTTCAATTTCTTTGTTGTTAAATTGCTGAATTGTTAATTTCATACCAGGAATGCAAAATCACATTTATGGTTCATTATAGGATAGGCTTGCAGGTCATTTTGAGTTCTGCAATCTTAATGAATATTTTTATTATCAAAGACTGGTGTTTTAGAAATGATAAAAATGGCAATAGCCACCTGAGATGAGAGTGACAAATAGACACTCATGTCAATAGAAATAAAACAAGAGCAGATTTTAATCTAGTCTTTGAAGCCTCCACAACAATGATAACACAAATCATCTTTCCCTTTTGCTACAAAATAGGTCAATCAGGGAAGCTGCGTCACCAAGGGACATGGAAGAAAACGCGGTGGTGGAAGAAATAGCAGCTGGAAATGAAGAGCATGGCATGCCCCTTGATGAGTTTTTGCGTCAAAAATAGAGCGGAAGTGATGGTGGTGTGTGTGTGTGTGTGTGTGTGTGGGGGGGGGGGGGGGGGGGTGGTTGTGGAC
>Ga0228710_1000779_pt1 | contig 43909 bp, 36 predicted proteins | sample MedpolnodulmetaG_FD_177995 | JGI IMG/M metagenome (GOLD analysis project Ga0228710, IMG submission 177995) | Root nodule microbial communities from Medicago polymorpha collected in Santa Monica, California, United States - pink nodules | ecosystem: Host-associated > Plants > Roots > Nodule... | reverse complement strand
TTTGAAAATTGAACCAATACAAAGTGGTGAGACATACATTGATTTCATCCAATAAAAGAGTGAGTGTTAGAGAGAGTGTTGAAAAGTGAGTGTTGCTAGCATTCCTCACAAAGTTAACCATAAGGAATGAAAGCTAACCTTGTAGTGTCATACAATTTGATTGACAAAGGAGATTTTTCGAGACTATGGCTATGAAAGTGAAAGTGCACTGCATTAGAAGCAGCTTCAGGTCAACGCAGGAAGGATCCTTTCAAACCCAAATGTTATGGGATCAACTCATGCTCAAAAGAAAGAAAGCAAGCAGCTATGCAATGAACGAATGAACTGAATTTGTAAATTAACGTTTTGAAGAAGGGTCTATGAAATTAAACTTCACTCATGCATAAGGATTTTAGGTGATTCAATGAAATGGAGCTTAGACTTCCTCTGAAATATACTCTAGTTTTCTCTAGTGCAACCTGTTCAAGGGAGTACAAAATATTCTTCATCATGTTATTCTGTATAAACTGCCCGGTGCCAAAATTTACAAGTACAACAAATAAAAGAATACATGCATTGTTTGTTTCATTTTGCTGCGTTGCTCAAACAATTTTCAGTTATAGCATTTGAAGAAAAAGTCTATATAGTCTCTCCCCTTTCGGCTGGCAGCTGTTCGAATCATTACAACACTAGCCCTAATCAGGTAAACTATATTCTGGAGAATCTTGACCACCTAATAATTCCATTGAACTAGAGATTATCTTTAAACCACTTTAGAGCTCCATTTGCTACAGATCTGCAAGTTTCAGTGGTGTAAGGTTTAATCAATTCATCAGATGCACAAAATAATTACCAAGGTTTGATGAACGAGAAAACTTTCAACCTACTAGTATAGGACTAAAACAAACGAAAAAAGTGGCACCTTAACCTATAAAATGACGATAAATGAAAGGTAACATCTACTCTTGTTGAACAACTATTTTCCAGCAATGAAAATAATCACCAACAAAAAATCTCAGGTATGATGTATCAACTCAATGACAATAATATTCTTTTACAAAGAATCAGATCTTATTGGGCAATTGAGTACATAAGGAAAAGGACATGGATTAAAAAATAAAATCTATCGTTATGACTCCCTTATTTAGTTTCAAAACTGATACTTTACACTTTAAAAGAGCCATGCTTTGCATAATTAGTGATTGAAGTCAGAGATAAAGTTTCCAATTAATGAAAACTGATTGCTCTACACATTTGTAAAAATAAAAATAAAAGGAAACAAGATGCAAAAACATTATTACCCAGCCACGTTTTTTAGTTTATTCCACAAGTCATCTTCGTCTTCTGATTGCTCTGGTTTTTCTGTGACTGTTGCTGTTGGACTTTCGGCCATTTGAACTGCAGGACTTTCCTTACTTCCGGCTGCAGAAGATAAATATAGTGGTTCAAAATTCAACTATCTAGTCTACTGTGGAATAGTTACAATTCTCTATTGCAACAGCCAAGTATGTTTAGAAGAACTAACTAAATATCATATGTTATAGGAAAGATTCAAGACATCAAATTAATTGTTCTTATGATTGTAAGATGGGTAGAAAGAACAACAGATATACAAATGATAAAGAAACCACATACTGGAAGATTGAGTCCTAGGACGGGATTTTGAATGACTGCTTGGGTTGCCTAGAGAAGCAAGTTCTTCAAGCACCTCACGCTCCTTTGAACTGAAGATGCAAAGTAGAGGCAATTCAGATCACACTACAGATATTGACAAAAAAGCAATATACAGGAGGGAGTAACAGAGAAACAAAATCAAAACTATAAAATGACTCATTACCTAATACGTTTTGGTATTGTAACTTTAACAGTAAATAAGTGGTCACCACGTATTGACGGTCTGTTTAATTTCGGTACACCCTTCCTTGCAAGGACGAGGACATCTCCGGGTTGGGTACCAGCAGGAATTTGTAGTTCAGAAGTGCCTTCAACCGTCTTTACCTGTCTTAGTGCCGGAAAATGTTAACTGTTGATTGTAATGCCTCAAGGTGGTGACATCAATGTTAACACCCAAAAAACAAAAAAAGTTAAAAGAAAAAACACATTCAACAAGAATCAAAAAAGTTAAAGAAAGAATATATTCAACACAAATAAAAAAAAGTAAACAAGTCACATCAAAGTTGACACCCAAAAATCAAAAAAAAGTTAAAAGAAAAAATATATTCAACAAAAATCAAATCTTAACATACAATGAAACACAATCTCGAAGTATGAAAAAGGCCAAACATGTTTATAAAAGAAAAACGGCCAGACTGTTTTCAGTTTTAGTCATACAAAATCTTATCAGCCAAACGTGTTTTTGAACAGAAGAAAAAAAGTCTTTTTTCATGTGATATTTGCAACAAAAATGCTAGCTGAGCAAAGTGTTGTCCAACTAGTTACATTCAAGGGCCAACATTAGTGTCAGATTCCGCAGTAAAATCCCAAATATCAAGAGATTAGATTAATATCTAAATAACAGGATTAGATCAAGGAATTAGAATCTGAATAGAACATTAGGGCACATCATGCCAGGTGCCAGGTTTTGAGGATAGCAAAGAAAACAAGGATGATGTTATAGCAATTGAAAACAGCCCAAAATAAAACCTTCATGAAAATAAAAGGACTAAAAGCATAACACCAGCCCTATAAAAAGAAGCATAAAACCCAAGCTTCAAGCATGAATAATATTACTACGTTAACCTACCTTCACTACAGACCCCAGTATAGCTTCTAGATAACTGATTGATATTGTCGAGCGGAGATTAATATCATCTCTTTGAATTCCTGGTATCTCAAGCACATCAAGATATACGTAAAGATCTCCTGGAGGACCCCTGTTATGACAAGAAGATCAATAGCTGCTTCTGAATCATGTAATTGACCAATGATATGGTTTGAATTCACGTATGACTAAACCATTTTAATAACGACAAACAACTATTATGCCCTCTGTTGGGAAGGAACATGAGAAGAAACAATACAATTTTCTAGCATAGATAAAATAATTAACAATGAAAACTTTTAGTATCTCAATGTTTTTGACCTTTTTAAAATTCTCAAGGTAGATGCATATTTGAGTCCAATTCATTTTTCCATGACTCCAAAGAGGATATATTCAAACTTGAAGAGCAGAACAATAAGAAAGGTCAACAGCAATTTTATTTTATTTTTTAGTGTGAACTGGGTGTCCTCTGCGTGCAACTGCAGAGACTAATCCCTCGAGCCGGGTAGGATCACAATGGGTGGCAAAGCCTTCCCTCAAGAGATTTAACAATGTTGCATCCCAAGGCTGGGATTCAAACCCAGGACCTCTGGTTAAGCTGGAAGAGATCCCTTACCATCTCATCCAAGTGCTCTTAGGTCGACAACAATTTAATAACAAATCAAAACAATTTTCATTTCTCTTAATTGGATATATTAGAAGAATAATTTAGGTTGGGTGTGTTGATCTCTGTACATACATTTTCTATTAGCTATTTATATATGGAGTAGGCTTTGAATGCAGTATTCTTTGTATCCTACCCTCCTGTTGTCTTTTGTTGGATTGTTAAGCTCCTGTTTTGATGGGACGTTTGTCCGTGGAAAGCTGGACTTGCCTTACAGGATTTTTCATCACTTCTGATGAAGTCTCCTTTCTAAAGATGCTCAGGAATTGGATTATTCATTATTAGAATGCTCTTTAGTAAGAATGTCTTTGCTTTGCTCAGATTTGTTTGTTTATGTTGAGATCCCTAGTACTCCACCCATATTAATTCGCGCTTTAGATGTCAAGTCAATAATATGAAAGAATATGTTGAGAGTTCCACATAGACAAGAGATATGGCCTAGGTTGTGCTAATAAAGCTTGGATGACCCTCACCTTAGAAGTTAATTTGGTAGGGCTAAGTTAGGCTTTAAGCTCAAATTCAAAGAGTTTACATTAAGGAGAGTTGATGCTAATCCTTCTTTTACTTTGTAGTTTGTAATATCCTTCCTTCCTTTTAGAGGTATTTCTTCTTTCATCAAAGTGTAAGAAAACTTACTAACTGATGGAAACATATATGGCATGTGGTAAATAAGTACAATAAAAGCAATACAGACGCAACTTATAATATAACTTCTATCCAATAATTGGCCTAAGACTTTCACAATAAGAAAACTAGATATAAATATAAATATAGCATACCCTCTTGGTCCAGCATCACCCTCTCCAGTGACTCTTAAAATACTGCCTGCGCTAACCCCAGGAGGAACTTTAACTTTAATATTTTTCTTAACCCGTATGCGTCCTTCCCCGCTGCATTTACGGCAACTTTCAGATATGACTTCCCCGTCACCTCCACAATTTGGACATACTGAAACCTGACATTGGATAGAGATTAGCGTAAAACTCTTAACCAGAGAAAAAGTACAATGTTTTTATCTTATGTGAGGAAACTGCACAAAATGAAGATGAACTGATGAAGTAATATAAGACATTGACGAAAAGATAAATCATTATTCCCAAAGTCGAACATAAGGATGTCAACACCACCAGCAAACAACAATCAAAATGTTTTCCTACAAAGTCTGGATTAGGGGGTCAACAATTCATGAAAATAAAAGGAAAATTATAACGGGGTGTGCAGAATGTTTCATCAACGTAGAAACTTAATTGGAATAGCCTTGTATTCGTGTTGCCGATTACAAACTCTGTTGTGTAATTACAATCCCAACAAGTATTTATCATGGGATTGAACTCCAATTTCAAAGACTTTATCTAAAAAAATAAATAATATTGGTATTACAGAGAACGGTTCATCAAAATAAACTCAACGACTCAATGGTAAATTAACTTTTATCCCTTTTTTATTTTTACTTTCTGGCTGGAGGACTATGGTCGTATATTACGGGAATGTGGTTTACTGATCTCTTCCAGTCATTTCATGCAGCAAATGGGATTTTTTTGCAGGAACAACCACAGTAGAAATCAATTACAACATAGAAATACAGCAAAGAGCTAGATTGTCACATCAGCAGGATGCAGTTCGAGTAGCAATTATCAAGAGTTCACAGTTCTTATTCTCCAAATTCGCAGAGCATACAAAATAAAGAAGAAAAATCGTATCCGAACTCAACAAGAAAACAACTCAAATTACCTGTGAGAACAACCCAAAAGGTGTTTGTTCGGTCCTCATCACCTGACCCCTGCCACCACAAGTGGAACATACTCTCATCTTGGAGCCTAACTTTGCACCAGTACCAGTACAGGCATCACATGTTTCTAAATGGAAAAGCTCAAATTCTTTCTCTGTTCCAAAAATTGCCTCAGAAAACTCCAAGGAGAAATCATACCTGTTGATATTTGAATCAAAAGTCTTCTCAATTTACAGCAAACTTTCAATAAAAGTACAGAAGCTGTAATTTTCATATGTCGAACTGCCAATATTAAATATACAAAATATCAGACCATAAGCTAATATTTAGAAAAGTTATTGCTTACATTCTCCTCTTGTCAAAGTTATATGCGGAAGAATAGGAGTGTCACTTAATTGTTACTTGTTGAATCATTTCCCCTGATCCTTCCACCACCACCACCCACCCACCCCCAACCAAAGCATTAGATTTTGGAGTAAGGCTTAAACTATTTGTACTACTCTAGTATTTGACCTAGATTAATACTCGTATAATAAATAGGGGTCTAAATTGGTGATATGTATAAAATGTTATAAATCATTCTAACTGATTAAATTTTGTTTCCCTTGGTTTTCCTTTACTCCTTGAAATCCTCTGTAGGAATCAATGACCAAGCTTTATTCAACTAGGAGAGATTAGATACATGGATCAAACACTGCCCATTGGGATCTATCGAAATTCAAAAACTAAATTTTCAACAAATCAATTTAGAATAAGGTATTTTTTAGACATTTATGTTAAGAAGCTAAATATAATAATCATTTCCTTGGCATACATGGCTAGAAGAAAAAGACACAATTATCCACGGCATAACTCACCGGATGTCTTCACCCTTAGTAACAGTACTACGACGCCGTGTGCCAAATCCAGATGGATCCATGGTAGAAAAGCCGCCCATATTTGGCCCAAAAAATGTCTCAAATAAATCAAATGGATTTGTCTGCAAGAAAAAAAAATTATTAAATATAAATGTACCTTACATACAAGCAGCAAAAATGGGTAGACAGAGTAAAAGACAACTTCAATTGGCATGCATTTCAATTTTTTCCCATAAAGAAGGCAACATGCGACATTAAAGCATCAGTAAAATAACTTGTAATTCTCCTGGCAAGCAAGTTTTTATCATTCTTTCAAGTGTGTGTCTCCCTAATCTTACATACTAAACAATCAAGCAAAAAAAGCATATTGAATACCGCATAGGCACTTGATCCTCCTCCGACTGAACTCTTAACTCCTGCCTCGCCATATTGATCATACAAAGCCCTCTTTTTGTCATCTGATAGCACCTGACAGTGTTATAATTCAGAATTCAGAAGCAAATATAAAACAATTATACTACTACAAGACGGATTTGTGATCTTCCAAAATGAAACAGGAGCTTAAGACATTTCCATCAATCCAATTAAGAATAAAAAGTACCATAGAACTTTCTTATGAAATTGAGTCATTTATAACATGGTATTAGAAAGAGAGAGAGAAAACATAGAAATGGTTTAAGCTACTTTTGCTTATCTACGCTTTAAAACTTGACTTTTTCTGTTTATCTGCCGTTTTCTTTGTTTAAATCGAAGCACTTTACTAGCCTTTGACTTGGTCAAATATTTCATAGCACGTAAATGTTTCATATTGACGGTCATATTTTGCAACAAAACACAACATAATGGGTGAAAAAGTTCTAAAAGCAAGCAAGTAAGAAAACCTTGGAATTGAAAAAAAGAGAAAAAGAAAAAATAAATCATCAGATCAGGCCAAAAGCAGCTAAAGCACTACTGATCCCATTTAAACGTCAAATGAATGGACAAAGCCTATGTGTCTCTAATGTAACTCTAATGTAATTTTTCCACAATATTGAAGAAGAAAAGAAAAACGGTAACAAGTTAGGCCCCAAGTCAAAAACTCAGCTGATTACTTTTGCAATTGATATCAAACTTGAACATGCATACTATTCCAATAAAGAAAACTTAACACAATAACAATGAACAATGAGTGGTGTAATTTCTATGCATACCTCATAGGCATTACTAATCTCTTTAAACTTGTCAGTTGCCCCAGGTTCCTTGTTCACATCAGGATGATACTGCATACAAATCAAATAAACACAAAAATCATGCCAAGTAAGATTGTTTGCATTGAAATCATGTGTATTTGGTTCTGCATTGATAAAAAAATTATTTTGAATGAATTGATTTTATAAAATTGAGTTTTGTTAAAAGTTAGTCGAATGTAAAATGGTTTATGTCTGGATACATCCATATAAAAGGGGAGTTGAATGATAAATTTTAGCGTAAAAATCACGTTAAGAGTTAAAAGGATCATAGCTTCAAGTTAGAAGCAACTCTACTCGAGAGCAATCAAACAAATTAAAATCAGTTTTACACCTCCATAATCAAATAAAAGTGACTTGAATGATAAATTTGAACGATAAAATCATGTTTGGCGTCAAAAGCTATAAATCCTAGCTTCAGTTAGAATCAACTCTATAGACTAAGGCTATGTTTGGTAAAAAATAGTGAATAATTGATAACCTAGCTCGTAGTGGATAACTGATAAGCTAGCTGATTGAATTTGTAGCGTCGGGTAAAACTAGCGGTGAACTAGCTTATAAGTATGCAATGATATAAAAAAGATAAATTTAATCAATATTTTATTTTCTTTCAATTAAAGGTTACAAGGGTAAAATTGAGATAAAAAAATGATGACATATAAGCTACTTGAATTAGCTTATTAAAAAACACTAAAAGCTTGTAAAAATAAGCTTTAAGCTTGGGAAACGAAATGGGTCTTTTTTAAGGGTCTGTTTGGTAAGGCATGTTTTTTAGCTTCTAGCTTATGTCCTATAAGCTCATTTGACTAAAAAAGACCGGTTTGGTAATGGTCACTTTCTCATGAGCTTATAGCTTATTTTATAAGCTTGTAGTGGTTTGTGATAAGCTAATTCAAGTAGCTTATAGCTTAAAGTTTATAGCTTATCACTTTTTACCTAAATTTTACCCTTGGGTCTTAATTGAAAAAATATGTATATTAATTAAATGCACTTTTTTTTTTATGTAATTTCATATTTATAAGGTAGTTCAACCGCTATTTTTACCAAACACCAATAAATTCAATCAGTCGTCGGTTCTCCGCTATTTTTACCAAACAGAGCCTAAATCAATTGTACACCTCTATGATCAATTTTCCCCATCGAAAATTGAAACCAAACATACATACACCTAACAATATGCATTGAAAAACCAAACTAATAAATCCTAACCTAATGTTCACAATTTGTGATTACAATTAATTTAAGCAGCAAAAGAATGGAAAATAGAATGATACCTGACGAGCTAACCTTCGATAAGCGGCTTTGATTTCTTTACCAGTAGCGGATTTGGGAACACCGAGGGTAGAATAATAATCAGAAGAAGCAGCAAAAACAGTGAGAAAGCGTTTTGGTCTAGTAGCAGAAGAGAATTTAGAATTAGAGTTGGAGAAAGTGGAAGAAGGAAAAGGAGAAGAATGAACGGAAAGGAAATTGTTGTGGGAACGGAGATGAATTCCTCCGGCACAGAAGCATGAATGAGTTGATGAAGGTGGTGGAAGAAGAGAGAGTGATATAACTGCCATTGAAATTCAATTCAAAATTGAATGAATTATGAAGAAGAATGAAAATATGGTTTGTTCATGATATTAACGCGCACGCACGCTTAAATTGTTTGTTTAAAAGGGTCGGGTTTTATGGGTTCTGCTGGCTGAACTGGACTACTGGTATTGGTACACACCAGAGGCAGAGAGGAAGGGACTTCGCGGGACCCACAACTACCAGATAAGTTGTGGCTTATTGCTAGCCTCGTCTTGTTTCTTCTCTACATACTAAAACAATTTTTATGCGTGCGTCTGTGTTGTTTAATTGATTCTTATCAAAAGTAATTTATGATTTATTTTAGTTTTTTATATTTAGTTTTAAATAGTTGAGAATATTCTACGGAAAATTATTTCATAAATAGTCAACCGTGGACTAATACTTAAAACTATCAAAAATTTCAACGATGGACCAAGGTATTTTTCAGAAGAAAAAAACTCATGATCCTTATTGTATTTACGGTTAAGATCGTGATTTGATTGATGTCGATTCAATACAAACTACATATTTATTTTTCATTGTTTTAATTAAATTGTTATTAATTAAGTCACTATTTTAAATCATAAAAATGAGGAGGATCATTAACATCGGATTATTAACATCTACTACCGAGACAACCTATGTGGTGATGGTTGGAGTTTTAAATATTTTTTAAATATTAGAATTTCTCTAGTTTTTATATAAACAAGATGTGTTTAATCATAAATATAATAATTGATTAATGGTTAAATATATCAACCTGTTATATTTAGCTTTTTACAAGAAATTTTTACGTCTGTGTGATATGATATGATACCATCTGATCATGTTAGGAAGTGCAACAATTCGCAAGGTGTTGAAAAATATGTTCAAGCCACTCCTCCACAAAGTGTGTGTCACATGAGCAAGCTACATTTGCATATTTGATATCTATTCTGGACAATTTTCTAGCTGCTTTGAAATTAGACATAATAAGGTAGTAGTATTTGTTAATTGTTAGTGTACAGAATGTGACAATTTGAAGGAAATCATGACTGAGATGGGTTTTGCTAACAAATGATGAATCCAATACATCTTACAGTGCACCATGTCTGTTTCGACGGACATGAATTAATTTGTGGCCTTTTGTGACATAAGATATCGCAGAGTACTATACCAAGATGCAGATAATACTTACTTATTTTGGTGTTTCTGGCCGTGTAAAAATACTCAATTCTATCTAATAGTAGTAATGCAGCTACATGACAAGGCATGCCATGTTCGTAAAAAAATTTGTATCTCCACGCTTCCATATGCTATTAATGTTATTCGAGGTTGATTATTATATTGAAATGCTTGTCTACATGTTTCACTTTTGTGCAACAAATGGGTTAGACAAAGACATTTGTGGGAAAATTAAAAAACTTCCCAAGCGTTGACGGTGTGTAAGTTAACGTGATGAGTAAATGATTTTTGAGGTTTCAGAATGTATACAGTGATACAAGTAAGGTTTTCTTCACAGTCAAGCAATTATCATTAGATCAGACATATATAATGGAAATCAAGATAATCGTGTATTGAACAACCACTGCTATATTGATAGCTGAAAATAATCAAGACTAAGAGCAAAAAAAAAACATAATCTGTTGTAGTATTGTGATGGTAATAAACTGGTATTTAACATTCTTAGTACTTGTAGTACACACAATTCCAGAGATGGATTCAGGGAAGAATAAATAATTGAATTAACTGAAGAATAATTATTATCAGTTCTATTCCAGGTTGATAAGATAGATTCACCCCTGAACTAGGAATAGCTACATTTCCTTGGCCTACAGGAGCTACACAAACTGTAACAATAAACAATAAATACTTTTTTTGGAAAAATAAAACACCAGATACATAATAAATTAACCCGATACAGCTATTTAACTGCCTCGATTGTGCTATTCTACCAGCTGATTGCATTAGAAGCCATCGGGAGGGAAACGCCCAGGAAAAGGGTTGTTGTATTTTTGTGCCTGATTCAGATGCATTCGCAAAGCATAATTATTAACCTGTAAACAAAACCATAGATACAACATTCATTAGCATAGGCAGACAAATTTTTGAAATGCAAAAAAAAAAAAAAAAAAATTGGAGAAGGGTGTTCATCTTAGAATTTCCATCCACCAATTTTCCCATGTTCAGTAATCCATTTGTCCAAGACAATGGAACCTTTTCAGAACAATGTACTCTCTTATGTTCAGATGTAACAGATAAATCAAGCATTGGCCCCACAACACACACTCTTTCAACATAACAGAACCAGAGTCATGCAGAACGGGATGGAGGATATTTGTAGATGACCAGTAAGCAGAAAATTCCTATCCTCACTTGAAAGACTAATGATTGACCATAGATAGTGGATTTACTACCGAGACTTAACCACGTGGGAAGAACACATAGCAGCTAATATAGATCCCTTAGATTCACTTCCATATATAGGGCATTTTAGCAAAATTATGCCTTGTCTATTAACTATTAACCATCAATCTCCATGATCATCGTCATTAACATTTAGTCATTTCTGTTTAACATTATTTTCCTACCATTTCACGAAGGAAAGGAATTCAAAGTATATATCAAAATTAGATAGCAGTTGAATTTCCAATATGATCAAACCAAATATGTGAATAATTGAAGTGATTTTGATCAAATACAGAAGAGGAATAAAGCTGATCGCTAACCTCAAGAGTTCTGATCTGTTCCTGGTATTGAGACACCAACTGCTTCAACTGTTGCAACTCTCGGTCTTTATCCTCATAATCAGAAAGGCGTTCAAGCTGGATTCTGAAAGCGCTTTTAAAACAATTTCTCTCCTTAGTCAAGACTTCAATCTGATATTTTAACATAAAATTTTCCTGAAAACAAAAACCATTATACAAGTTCAACACTTACAATCCATAATCATTTTTCACAATAAATAATTCCACTCCATAATTACATTCTAAATTCCCAATACCAAATTCTAGCAAGACAATCAGTGTACCATTAAGAAAGACAATTACAGCCCAAACACATACCTTTTGAAGATCAATTATTTCCCCAGAACTCGCACGTGCGCTAATCGATTTCTCCAAAACCTCAAGCAGTTTAGCTGCACGAGCTCTAGCATCATCAACACTAGTAGCACACGACATTTCACTAACAAACAAGTCGATCCATCCAGGTCCATCAGCGGGAAGATTGTTTTCAGCAGGCTGGTTCCCAGAAGCAGAAGCATCCCCATTATTTTCAAAAACACCTACAAGTTATTCCAAAAATAATCCATTGAAAAACTCATTTTAAATTGTTATCAACACACAAAACGCCATTAGAGAAATTTCATTGCATAACAAAGAACACTATCACTACATGAACATCTAATTGAAATATTGCCACGCAGATAAAACATCCTATTAAAGAATATGTATCGGCTAAAAATCAAGAGTTTGTTACAGCTTTTTCCTGTGAAAAAATCACTTTTTTAAACAAAACAATCACTTATAGAAGTTTTCATTGTCTGTCACAATTTTTTTTTTAAAAATGAGAATCTGGACAATAACAAGTTAACAACAACAACCAAGCCTTATCATAAAACAATCCTATCGAAATCCAACCTGTTTCAACTGCAGCATCAGGTTCTGGAGCAATTACAGAATTTTCATCAGCAGATCCCAAGCAAAGCCCGTGCAAACTCTTAATAGCAGCATCTAAATCATTGCCACATTCATGTAAGGCTCTTTCAATAATCTAAAACAAAAAAGCACATTCGATCAATCAATTAACATTGAAAATAAATAAATAAATAGTTGAAAAAATCTAGAAAAATTTAAAAAAAACGTACCTGATCATCCATATTGGGAAAGAGATTACGAAGATGATCGATTACGGTAGGAAGAGAAAGACGAATCGGAGAAGAGGAACAACGAAGCCTCTTGGTTGAAACTGGTGGTGAAGGAGGAAGTTCTTCAAAGAAAGATCTCTTGCTTCCGCACACCGCAGCAGACATCGTTCAAAACTGCGTCCTCGTCTTTTCAATTTTCTTCTTCTTCTCTTCTTTTTCTGTATTTCCTTGTTCTGTGACAAAATACCAATTCAATTGAAAAAGAAGGATGGCGGAATTAGATTCGTCTCTTCGGGGGATGATGGAGTGTTAGAAAATCATCAATCCAGGGTTATCATCTATCGTCTGCACTACGTTCAGAGTTTTATGTCGTCACATTCTCTTATTTAATATACAAGAATTTTCATCTATTTAAAGATTTTATTTGTTTATTTTGCCAATTTTAAATTCCAAATATTCTTTCTTTCTTTCTTTTACTTTTTTTACAAAAGAAAAATGAATTTTCATTCATTTCGAATTGGTACGGTATATTGAATATAATTATACAATTAAAAATTCAATATTTCCTTTAAAAAAAATTAAAAATTCAATAATGTTAAAAAATTAAAATTTTGCAAACAAACTCGTAACATCAAATATGATGAAATTAAAGTGTGTTTGAAATATCATGTTTTTGGGTATGTAATTTTGACGGCGTTAAAGTCATTGATTGAATTGACATTAGATCGAATATAGTTTATCATTTTGAATCGAGAAAACATTGCAGCAAGATGGAAAAGCAAAATAATGTTACACTGCAACGACGAAACAAGATAACCTCGCACTAATACGACAAAATAATGAAAGAGACGCCTAAAAATAAGTGAAAATCACTATTTTAAGTCAATGTGACGAAAAAACAACTTATGTGGATGATTTCAAGTCAAAAGTTGACTATAAGTCATTCCTCCTTTGTGAATGAAAATGAGGAAGAAACTAAGATTAAAGAATTGACGGTGATTGTTGAGTGGGAGTATGGAGAGAGAGGGGTGGGTTGATATAGAAGCATCCTTATTTGATATTCAATTTTAAACTTGATCATGGTGTGAGGTTTAAAAAAGGGGGGAGAAAAGTTACAACGCACAATAAAATAATTTGATCAACAAACATATCACTTCGTACATATTCGACTATATTGATTATCATATAGCTCATATGTATCTAATCGAGTTATATTTTTTCCCCTCAATATCTAGTCTCTGAATTATATAAGAATTGAATAAATTTTTGGTTCTCGTAGATATAACAAATTTCAATTTTAGTCCCTCAAAAATTATCAACAAACAACTGTCTTTCAAATATTTTATATCAACATTTTTGGTTCATGTCTTGAATTCAACCCTTGTGTACCCTTTAAATTTTTGAATTGTTTTTTGCAATCATGTGTAATACATTATTGAAATATCTCTTGCAAGAGTTTATAATTTTTCAACAATAAACTAATAAAATATGAATTTTTAGGTTTTTAGTGTTTAACGACTAAATTTAAAATAAAATAGTCGTTTAAAAACTAAAATGATGATTTATTCATAATCCAAATGAAAACAAGGAATACTCTTATGCAAAATACAAACCAAAGAAAGTATCTAAAAGTGGTGAATATTATCTTTGTGTAGTGTCTTGTGATTATTACGATAAGATCTGTATTTAAATTATAAATATGGTCGACGTAGATAATTTTTACGCTGCGAGTTAATCATAATCATCAAATCATTATATGTTTAATTTTTTATCACATTCACTTTTAAAGTCACACGTGTAATTGATTGCAACGAGTTGGTAATGTAAAATAATTTACACTAAAAAGGAATGAAAATTAAACCCGTAATAAAAAATAAATTTTAAGTTCAAGCCTCTCTTTGTATATATATTTTTCGTAACATAACATTCATCATATTTGCGTATGTAGTTTATATCATGCACAGTGATAGACATTAAATTTTAGAGAAAATCTACTTGTTGGAATAGTATGTGAACACAATTTATTTGGCTTAAAAAATAACTTTGTAACTACTTTGAATTGACAATACTCATGTTGAATTATATTTCGAGTTGTCATATTAAGTAGACGAGAATGAACATGTATGATAACAATTTGAGAAATGGACTAGATTGTATTCAATAATTAAGCGATAAATAAGATTGTCTTTATAAAGATAATTGTTGATCACATCTTCACTGTATTAACTGCAATGTGAAATGACATGAGTCTTTGTTACCATGGCTTAAAAAAGGAGATGTCTTGTAGGAAAATGTGGAATTCTATCAATAATATTAATGTTCATGGAGCTCAAGAGGAGGGAGTTCCTAATGTTCGTACATCAACGTATAATCATTTTGAGTCTATCAATCTCGATAGATCGGGAGTGAAAAATTTCAATTCCAATTTCAAAACAACAAGTAGACAAATTAGTTATGAGTTTCACACCATGTTCTTATGATGTCCTCTTTTCTTTGCTTTTTTGTTTTATTCATTTTCGATGTGTGTATAAGAAAGTAGAAAGTTAATGTTTATTTCAATTAATTTTGCAGTATTTTTATTTCTCTTTGATTTTTTAATTGTTTTTTTTGTGCAGCTGTAATGGAGGATTAACACATTCTATTCATTTGGATGAACATGACTCGTATCCATAGAAGAAAATAAATGTTTATGTTATCGTGATTTATTATAGTAGATAAATTTAGATTTCTTGATTTGTTAGAATATATTAACATGGTTTTTATGATAGTCTTTAATTTGTTAAAACACTAGGATATTATTGTATTGTTTAACGTTGTATAATTTTGTATAAGTTCTACTATCCGAAAATCCTTCATGTCCACTTGTTGCTCTAACTTTAAGTGAGGAAATAAATTATGACAACCACCTTTCACACATGATTATACTATTTGTGTATGAATTGTTCTTAACTCATGATGATGTAGTTAGTTTTTTATTTTTAGTGGATCTCCTTTGAAGTTATTTGTTTTAGTGTTTGCGATCTATTGTATAAATTTTATTATCTATACTGGAGTGTAAAGGAACGCATACTTATATTTTTAAAAATATGTAATATTATCATTTGATTATAACTCGTATTGAGACAACAGGGACAATAATTATATATTTTTTTGTTATAATGATGATTTAAAGCGTGTTTGTCACGTAATTTCACCAATTAAACACACTTTCTATCAAGTTTTCTCTCGATACAATTATTTCACCCGCAAAATCCAAATTCAATCGTCCGCGCATTCTCTATTCGTTCCTCAATCACAATATTGATTTTGAATGCGATCATAGATGACTAATGGGAGGCTTCAAATACAATAAATTTTTTAAATATTATCTTGGACTTAATTCATGATATTGTGATTGATTGATTTTTAGATTTTTAGTGGATCTCCTTTGAAGTTATTTGTTTTAGTGTTTGGGATTTATTGTTATCTATATTTGAGTGTAAAAGAAAGCATACTTATATTAAAAAAAATGTAATATTATCATTTTATTGTAACTCGCATTGAGACAACATGAACGATATGTATTTTTTTATAATGATGATTTAAAGTGTGTTTGTCACCTTATTTCATCTAGTTAAACACACTTTGTATCAAATGTTTCTCTTGATACAATTTTTTTTTAATTATTTGTGTTTAATTGTTATACATTACTAGTTTTAAAGGAATTCATTACTTTTTATTCGTCTATCATATCAAAATTCAATTGCTGCTAAATCCAATCAGCCGCATTTTCTCTCTTTCTCGCCAAGTGTTATGTTAATCTTAATCGCATGTGTTATAATCTATAAATGTTCAGAAAAGTTTTAAAATTATGGTTTAAACCTTCCAATTATACTGCTAATAAGGTTTTGAAATGCTTTTTTTATGTTTTATGAGATCTATAAAACTTAAGAATTTTATGATCCATGCGTAAATTTTGGTTTTGAAATGGATAATTTCAATCACGGTATTATGTTGAATTGTCTAGTGAAAGAATGTCATTCGTTGACTATATTAAGTTCTTTTCAAAAAGTTTGTTGTCTAGATTAAGTTCTATTATAGATAAGCAATTTAATCTAGGTTTTTTTTTGGTTAAAGAACACACTAAATAAATAAATAAAAACACAGCTATAAAGAACAAAAAAGATGAGTAATGATATTCAATATTGTATACGATAGAAAAGAGTTGTGAGTTAAGAGGTGTGAGTTAATGTTGATTATAAGGCATGCATATTAGAGTTTCTCGCCTCTTGTAATGATTGCCATAATTAAGTTTACCCATCATGATAATAAATCCCCTTTGTGAAATTAAGAACTTGTCCATTAAAAACTTCAATAAACTAACATATATGAAAACTTCTAAGCACAAACAACTTAAAAACATATTTTTCAGGGTTACTCTCTCCAAATGACAATTCCTCTGAGACTATGAATGTGATAAAACAATTCTTATCAATGTAACCATAGCCTCTAGCCTCTATCGTACCATCCGGTGCCATAGAAATTATGAATCTGTAGGAATGGTATCCCATCATCCATACATCCCACACCAATTATCAGTATCAAATGGAGTTCTATAACATTTTGACTTTCTTCAATGTAATATACTTCAGACAGTCTAGGATAACCTTCAAAGTATCATTGTATTCAAAGTCTCCAACTAAACATCCATAATCTTCCATGGCTGCTCTGATAACAACTACCGACGAATCCACATCAATAGAAGATGGATCCTCTTGGATGTCTGTAATCCTTAAAAATGGCGTGTCATTTTTTTGTGCCATAAATGTAATATTAACATCTAAATCACAACCCTTTTTTTGAACAAATTTCAGTGCAACACATAGACTTACTTCATAGGTCTCTTTCTCCACATTTATATTATTCGTGTCTTCAAGAGCATAACGTATAACTCCATTGATCATACACTGAGCAGATAATCGTGGCCCTCTTCGGACACGCTGAAAAGAGTAGATGGCCAACAATAATTGAGAGGTACTAATGGCACAACAGAACAATTGAGAGGTACTAATGCTACTAATATTATATGTGCATTTATTTTGCATTCATGCAAAATTACCTTTAATGATTTACCAATTATGATTTTCAACTCATTCAAAACAATTATATCTTGTAACACTGATCGAAAACAATAACAGTGTGTGATTGAGAGAAAAGATACATAATAAATAAAAACGTGACGCTATAATTATCCTTTGATTTAATAAAATAAACAGTTGAAATTTGATGTTAACGGATCCTAACTCTCTCTATATATATATAGTAAATGATTCATTAAAAAGTGGAGTAATTTGTTATATATATAAGATAAAAATTGTATGATTAAAATATTAAAATAAAAAACCTATAAAAGTGGATGTGTGGATAACCGGTATAATTTAATAAAGTAAATGGTTCGTATAAATATTCAAAATTTAATTTTTAGTCCATACAAAATAAAATCGCACTTTTTAGTCCATATAGAGAGAGTTTGATATGTTCGTCGAAAGTGAATGATAAATGTTTACGATTTATTTATTTTTAAGAGACGTTCATTTGAAGTGAGTTCAAAAACTTTTACTTGCTTGATTAAATTTAATAACACATGAAATACTCAATTTATATGCAAGATGCGTTACAATGTATATTAATCATAGTTTTAAAAACCGGACCGGATCGGCCGGTCGAACCGGTTGAACCGGAAACCGGTAGGGTAACCGGTCCGATCTGGTTATCGGATCGACCATGTAAATGACTCGGTGCAAACCGGCGTGTACCGGTCAAAACCGGAAAAAACCGGTGACTCGGGGTGTCTGTAAACCGACCGGTTCAATGCTTTACCTCTACTTTTTCTTTAGATAATTGAAAAAATGGCAGATTTAGATTTCATTTGAGATGGAGAAACAAGAAAGAAGAAGTAAGAAAGAAAAAGGAAATCCAGATAGATTTAATCGTAAATGTAACAGGAGACGATTGATTGTAGAAGTTGAATCTATATCTTCTAATTGTCATATTGTTGTTCATAAGAATTGGAGATGAGGTTCCAAGTGACGGCAGCTGATATTCGTTATGAGTAGCTGCAACCTGCATTTATCTATTTAAACAAATAAATGGAAACCCTACATATTAAAAAAATGTCAATATTACCCTCCATCTCTATTGAATCACGTGATGTTTATGCACGCTTCAAAGCTTCGTTTTTTATTCATGTTATTTGCTTGACACAAATAATTTTTTTGGCACAACAATAGTACTCTTATAAATATTTTATTTTTTTATAGTTTGTGCTGTGCCCAAAAAAATAAATAATCAACGTAAAAAAAAATCCAGTAACATATTTTTTATTACATTAATTAATTTATATATATATATATATATTATATTTGTCATATTAATTTACTTTATCAGTAAAATAATGCTAATTTAGTTTTTTTTTTTATTTTGTAGGCATCATGGCACTTGGATATTTTTATAGACCAAATGATCTCATTTAGTAAAGATAAACCATACAACAAATTTTTTATAGAGACCGAGTCATACTACCGAGTCTTCCGGTTTAATACGGTTCAATCATGCGGTTCGACCAATAACTTATTGGTTCGACCAATGACTCAGTGACCCAGTACCTCAACCGAGTCGATGTCCGGTCCGGTTTTTAAAACTATGATATTAATACCTCCCTAACCCAATCATAAGGTTATAAGTTGAAAATATTTACCGGGACCAGCTTAAATCAGAATTTACTATGACAGCTTTCGATTGGCGAGGTTGACCGTAATTTCACACATTGTTTGGTTAATGGAGTTATGAATTTACTAGTCAACTCTAATTGTTGTGGTTTTTGATGTTTGCAACTTAATGAATTGATAATTTTTCTTGTTATTATGAGATGCATTTACTATTGGGTTTGATTGTCGGTAAACAGTTAGTCAAATTTGGTATTTATTGACCAATTCAAATCTAATACAAAAGAATAACCAAGACCTACATGAGCCAATAATAGAAAGTAAAAATCATTTATGAAAATGGAAAGTGAAACATGGTATAATTTTTTTAATAAAAACACTACATTAATGTTGATATTTTATATGTAGTTGTGAGTTTTCAAAATATATCATATCGGTACATAATTTTTTTGCTTCCAATAATATAAACATATAAAATCGGCAACTAGTGCATTGCATATTTAAGAGTATCTTGTACATTAAAGGAAACAAAATATATTTAATAGAAAGTTTACATCAATATTGATATTTTGAAAATAGTCACAAATTTTCAAAAATTTATCATGCCAATTTTTTATATCAGTACCTATAAATATATTTTCATTGATGTAAACACGTAAATCTACAACGAGTGGATGCAACTATTCAACGATGGTCTGCAAAAAAAAAAAATTTGAGTCGAATAATGGTTGTTAGTATAGTCACGAGTATGTTTGAAAATATTATCTCAATGGTAATAATTTAATATTGATTCATAATTTACGTGATGGTTAATTGTAATGTACCAATTTGTTAGATGATTTTATAAAATAATTCATTTAAATGTCTGTGAGGTTATTTAAAAGTAAGAATTCGTAGGTTTTATCGACATTCTAGTGAACGTGAACAATCACATAAACATTGATCCAACCATTACTAGTAACATCTTAAAATAATATCTAAATCAATAATTTAGTAATAACGACTCAATCGTTTGCAAAAAAATATATTTTTCAAATTTTGTGTCGTTCGTTGTGAAAATCAAAGTGTGGTTGTCATGCCCATTGCAATATGAATCATTGAATCACCTCTCATCGAAATTCTCACCATTTCGTTCAATTTATTTAACATATATACGATGGTGTTTGATGGACTGAAATTATACTAAAATCAAAACAAATATTTGACAAGATTATTAAATTTGTCTCTAGATTAAACCAAATACAGTCTCAACAAACCTTTATAAATAGAAAACAATATTATAACAAATCAAGCAAAACATCATCTAAGTTCGTTATATGCATAAACTATTCTAAACAACAATACATGACGAGTTACTATAAGAGTTGTTCAACATACAACTGAATTTTGTTCACAACGATACATGGGTATTTTTCGATACCATAACATGATAGAATCTCACCATCTTTCTTCCTTTTCACTCCACAAACCTCCAAAAACACACTTATTCTTGCGAAAACATGGTTTCATACCACAATCCAGACATTGATGGACTTTACACACACTCTTTTCATCTGGATGCAGTTGTAATGTGACTATAAAACATTTATAACTCATTTTTAAGCATTTTTCGTTTGATTCACATCACCAAAATTGTACTACGACGTTCATATTATATGATTTGAAAAATTTAGTTCAGATTATATAATTTGAACCCTGCTAACACACAAACATAATAGTTTTTTTAACTATGGTTTACCCTATTTCATATATGGATGCTCCCAATTATACCCCATCTAGTTTGACATCTCGCATTATAACTAACACTGTTGAAACCTTTAATTGATAGTCATACCAGAAATGCCAAAGATGCGGTTATTATATCTTTTGTTAATAATCATTATATTGATCATTAAATACAATTTACTACTGACAAAAAAGTTTACTTCATGAGACGAGTTGTTGATGCGGGTTGAGATAAAGCAATAATGTTGTGTTTTTCCATTCTTATTGAAAAATTATGTAATGAAGGAAATAACATAAAACAATTTGTTACGTTGAGAGATGAAATATAAAGTTGTTATACTGAGTACAATAAGTTTATCAAACGTTTACTTTTTTTTCTTTCTATTTTTTTAGTTTACATTTAATGTTATCATTGCTTGCGTGTAGCTGTCACAGATTATATTATAGGTATATCTAACCTATGGGTGACCAATTCCTCCAACGTCTATACCATGAGCACAACGTCGTCGGGACCAAAGTCCTGAGAGCCTAGACACATTCATAAGATGATCAGTTATAATGAACTCAATTGTGTGGCGGGTAATGAGATAATTGAAGATGATAATGTGGTGATTGTTAAAAATATTGAGAAAAAAAGATAATGTTGTTGATGATAATAAGATTGAAGATGGAGAAAAGGTTAAATATAATAGTCTTGGAATCGATAATTGTAGCGCAAACATTGGCACAAATTGGTTCAGATGTATATTATTAATGATCTAAACACATTTACGTACATGTTGATTTATATTTTTTTATATAACTATGTATGTATATGTTAGCAAGCCTATCAATAATGATGTTACTTCTTTGGAAAATTCTTTTGACATTCCGAAAGAGTTGGAAGTTCTATGTGTTGAAGAGGTTTGGGTTGATGAAGAGTTTGACAATTTAGCCAAGGGGGTGGATAGCATCATTGCTCAAGCTTTGGTTGCAAGCGCCATGTCATAACTAGACCCTTATAGGAGGCAGTCATTTCCTAAAGCCTATGTGGTTTCTCCATCCATTATTGTGGACCCACCTGATCATGTCCCATTGAGTTCTTTGGCGAAGGTTCCCCAATCTGTTACCATCCATGCAACTGATTTGACCATGGACAAGCTATCTATGTTACCTATCTTATAACCCGACACTGCGTCGTCTAAGGCAACACAGAAGAGTGTCAAGATACTCCATAAGTTTTGGGGTAATAAGGATTCTGATCCTCAGGGGCTACCCGATACTTCTCATAGCCCATTAGGAAACAGATCTGTTTCTACCAAAGCTCATAAGAAGAAAACCAAGCAACAATATCTAAAGGGATCCCCTGCTAAGGCATCAACACACACTCCAAGAAGGGGAAAACTTAAAACATTCAATCTTGCTCAGCTTGTAAATAAGGGCACTGCAATGAGCGTGGCACTTATAGCATTTTCTTATTCCCATTTATCAATGGACTCTAAAAGGAGGCAGTGCATTTGATACTGTTCAGGTTCCTAAAGTTGGCTACTATGTTTCTTCTTGTAGTTGAGTACTTAGAGGACTTGATTTTTGCTTTGTTTAGTAGGTGTGGTTACTACTCTTTGTAGTGTTCTGTCTCTTCTTGTGATTGTCTACTTGTTTGATTGAGTTTTGGTCTAGCCCCCCAATCATTGCCTTTTTTTTATACATTTCCTTGCCTTTATAAAAAAAATGTTTATGTTGGTCAAGTCTTTTGGTTTATGAAAGTTTCTTAAATCTGCAAATGTACAAATGTATTTTACGAGACTTGTTGGATTCTCGATGGTTTCAAGTTAGACAATCAATGACAAAACTTTCCTCGATTATATAATTCAACTGGGATAAAAACGATATTTTGAAGGGGGTGTGAAAAGCCCAAATAACGAAACAAGAAAATCCGAAAATGACCCGACTATTACTTTTTCCACCCTATTCATTTATTGCACGCCCTAATTTTTATTTTATTTTTTTACAACAAATGCCAATGAGGTTTTCAAATTCTATACTCTGAATTGAGTTTCCCCCTAATTTGGGTTAAAAAAAAGAGCTGTTGACCAATTTGGATTATACAATCTGAACACTCCTACGTAGAGTGCATTTTTTTTTTCGGTTACAAAATTTGAACACCCCTTAAACATTCCTCTTGTGTTAAGAATTTAGGGGAAACCCGTTCGGAATATATAATTCAAACCGTAACAGCACAAAGACTGCGCGTGTTTGCCACAAGAATAGTCAGTTTAAGAACCAAACTAATCATCCTATCCCCATCCTTGTGTTTTACGTCATTGTTAGCTATTTTCGTCGTGTTCGAGTAAATAATTCGGTTTATGAACTACTTGATCATATTGTTCCGAAACTTTTCGAGAAAATAACAAATGATCAAAACTTTCTTAGAAGGGACTTCATACATGACTCCACCCCTCTGTATCCAAAATTTTACATTTTAGACCCGTTGTTTATTTTAATTTTTTCATGTTCTCAGAAAAATCTAAAATAATTTGCATTAGTTTTACTTGATTCTTAAATTTTTTATGGTTATATTTTTTTGATTTTATCTAACAAGTTTTTATTGTTTTTAAAAGTGAAATTCACGACTGCTAAAATATGACAGTTATTGATTGTTGCTTATATATAAACATGTTTCGAATTTTATAATTCAAACACATCCGAAAAATGTTTAGATTATACGATCTAAAACCCACATGAAAAAAGGATTACTTAAGTAAATTGTCCCTATAAATATTTAGAATTTTGTTTTTAGTCTATACAAAATAAAATCACACTTTTTAGTCCCTATAAATTTTTCCATCAGCATTTTTAGTCCCCGTCAAAAATTTCCATCAACATTTTTGGTCTCTAAAATGCTTAAAGAAAATGTCACAGGAACTAAAAAGTGTGATTTTATTTTGTAGGGACTAAAAACAAAACTGTAAATATTTATAGCGATTAAAAACTTAATTAAAAAAAAAGCGCGTGAGAAATTGAGAGGTTAACGAAATAATAGTAGAAGAGATATTCTTGCATGAACTCTCACCCAACACATCATTCTTACACCCAACCAATAAAAAAATGATACATATTATTAACTTTAAAAAAAGTTTGATTTTAATTAAGAAAATGGAAACATAAATGGCGGTGGGTAGTTTTTGTCGGTTAAGAAAGTGGAAAAAAGGAGAGAGAAATATTAAAAATAATGAAAAAAAATTCGAATATTAATTCTCTTTATTATTTTAATGAGGTATTAGATATTGGTTGAGTGTAAGAATGATGTGTTGGTAACAGCAAGAAAGAAAGAAAGAAAGATGTGTAATAATAGTAGAATGATGATTTTGAGAGAATTGGGCTTAACTACATCAGCCCAATTTTGAAAGGCGGCAAGTGCTAGTTACCGTCATTTCCATCGATTGATATATATCTCTAAATAAGTGATTCTCCAAAAGCTATTTCTCAATTTTCGTCTTTTTTTTTCTTTCTTTCTCTTTCCCTTCTCTCACTCACTCATAAACCCTAACCTGCTATTACTGAGGGAGACCTTCAAAATCTCTTCGCTCAATCGCGAAAACGAAGAACATGCTCTGAAACCGTTTCAAAATCATAATCACTTACACCGAATCAGTTAATCGATTTTTCAAACCTTGAAGCTTCGATAAGAGTGTTTCAAGATGTGGAACAACGGCCAGATTGCGCCACCTGGAACTACGGTTCCGTCGATTCCACCGCCTCAAGCTTCACAACCGTCATACACGGTGCTTCCACCGCCGCCTCCTCCGCCGGTTGAGACTGAAGCCGATGCGGAAGCAAGGCTTGAAGAGAAGGCGAGGAAATGGCAGCAGCTTAACTCAAAGCGGTATAGCGATAAGAGGAAGTTTGGATTTGTTGAAACTCAGAAAGAGGACATGCCTCCTGAGCATGTCAGAAAAATTATCAGGCAAGTGATTTTCTTCAGTTTCTGATTATTTGCTGATTCGATTAATGTGAAAACCTAATCGTGTAGATTTATAATTTCTGAAACCTAACTGTGTAGTTTTAGACGTTGTTAGTAAGAGTAGAATTGTTTGATTGTGTTGTGCTGGTATATTGCACTTTTTAGGGTTAAATTTGCAACTTACATTATAAGAGTTTGTCACAATAAAAGATAAAATTAAGTTAAATTGCTGTTGTATAAGTTAAAAACTATTCTAAAAGCAATTTTGGTGAGCTTATGAGCATGTCAGAAGCTATTTTTGTAAGTTTCTGAAATAGTCTCACAAGTGTTTATGCTGGTAGTAGCCGATTCAAAAAGATCTCGTTTTGCTAACTTTGAAAAGGATAATTGTTATCCTGAGAGCGATGCACTTGTCTTTTATTACCTTTATAAAAGAGAGTATTTTTCCGGGTTTTATGTGAGTAAATTTTTTAGTATGCTCACTGTTAGTATAAACATAGGTGTAGGGGGACAGGATTTTTATTTGTATATAAGTTAGTTTTGATATGCATGAGATTGTTGTTTTTTGGTTTAGAAATGAAAGATGTTGATATTCTGTGTTGTGTTACTATCACTATCACTATATTCGTGACCTTTCTCTTAGCAATGGATGAATTTGTATCTTAATGTGAAAATAATTGATATTGTTGTTGCAAGTTGTGTTTATTTCCTGTTCTATATTTCAGGGATCATGGCGATATGTCCTCTAAGAAATTTCGTCACGACAAGCGTGTGTATCTTGGAGCACTGAAGTTTATACCGCATGCTGTTTATAAGCTCCTGGAAAATATGCCTATGCCTTGGGAGCAGGTTCGAGATGTTAGGGTCTTGTACCATATTTCTGGTGCGATCACATTTGTCAATGAAATACCGTGGGTTGTTGAGCCCATTTATCTTGCTCAGGTTTGTTGATCTCTTTTTTCCTTTTTGAAACATTTGGTAGCTCATAAAAGTTACGTGTTCCTATATGTTGTGTATGATTATGATACATAATTTTTATCTTGATGATTCTTAACCAAACAAACTATTATGCAGTGGGGTACAATGTGGATAATGATGAGAAGGGAGAAAAGGGACCGTCGTCATTTTAAGAGGATGAGGTTTCCTCCATTTGATGATGAGGAGCCTCCACTTGACTATGCTGATAATCTCTTAGATGTTGATCCTCTAGAGCCGATTCAGCTGGAGCTTGATGAAGAGGAAGATTCTGCCGTGTATACTTGGTTTTATGATCATAAGCCTCTTGTGAAAACAAAGCTTATAAATGGTCCTAGTTACCGAAAATGGCATCTTTCTCTTCCTATAATGGCAACTTTGCATCGGCTTGCTGGGCAGCTTCTGTCTGATCTAAGTGACAGAAATTATTTCTACTTGTTTGACATGGAGTCCTTTTTTACAGCAAAGGCTTTGAACATGTGCATACCTGGTAATGGGATTTCTTTCTTTTACATAAATATGTTAAAGCATTGAATATTTACTGTGTTACATATTATGTTCACTTCATGCTAGATATCAGTGATTATAAAACTAGATAGCAATGTATATTGTCATTTTTTTTTGAAAGAGCAATGTATATTGTCATTAAAAGGTATATGAAGTTATGTTTCATTTATTAGTCTAAATATTACAATAACACAGGAAATCAAAATCATGCATTGATTTTTCTATTACCTTTTCTCTCTAGGTGGGCCTAAATTTGAGCCTCTCTACCGTGATATGGAGAAAGGAGATGAAGACTGGAACGAGTTTAATGACATCAACAAACTCATCATAAGGTCTCCACTTCGGACAGAATATAGAATCGCCTTTCCCCATCTTTATAACAACAGGCCTCGTAAAGTAAGGCTTTGTATTTACCATACACCCATGGTTATGTACATAAAAACTGAAGATCCCGATCTACCTGCATTTTATTATGATCCCTTGATACACCCAATAACCAGTGCTAACAAAGAGCGGCGGGAGAAGAAAATCTATGACGAGGATGATGATGATGACTGGGTCCTTCCAGATGGTGTTGAGCCTTTTCTTAAAGATACACAACTTTATACCGACACCACAGCTGCTGGAATTTCCTTGCTTTTTGCTCCTCGTCCTTTTAACATGAGATCTGGCCGTATGAGGCGTGCAGAAGACATTCCTCTTGTGTCGGAATGGTACAAGGAGCATTGGTAAGTTTATTCTCCCTCCTCTATACGCTTTAGAGATTGTCTTTTATTTGTCAATCATGCCTACATTATTGTTTTTTTGTCTCTAATAGTGATACTAATTAACCATTTCTTTCTAATTGTCCAACAGTCCTCCTTCATATCCAGTTAAAGTCCGAGTTAGTTATCAAAAATTGCTTAAGTGTTTTGTGTTGAATGAGCTGCATCACAGACCTCCTAAGGCTCAAAAAAAGAAACACTTATTCAGATCACTTCAAGCAACAAAGTTTTTCCAGACCACAGAACTTGATTGGGTTGAAGCAGGTCTTCAAGTCTGTCGGCAGGGGTACAATATGTTGAATCTGTTAATTCACAGAAAAAATTTGAACTATCTTCACCTTGATTATAATTTCAATTTAAAGCCTGTCAAAACCTTGACTACAAAAGAGCGTAAGAAATCACGATTTGGTAATGCTTTTCATCTTTGCCGTGAGATCCTTCGTTTGACAAAACTTGTGGTGGATGCCAATGTTCAGTTCCGTTTGGGTAATGTTGATGCTTTCCAGCTGGCAGATGGCCTCCAATATACTTTCTCTCATGTTGGTCAATTGACCGGTATGTATCGTTACAAATATAGGCTTATGCGGCAAATTAGGATGTGTAAAGATTTGAAGCACTTGATTTACTACCGTTTCAACACTGGTCCTGTCGGGAAGGGACCAGGTTGTGGGTTTTGGGCACCAATGTGGAGGGTTTGGTTATTCTTTCTTCGTGGTATTGTGCCCCTTCTTGAACGATGGCTTGGAAATTTACTTGCACGGCAGTTTGAGGGACGTCATTCTAAAGGAGTGGCTAAGACCGTTACTAAGCAGCGTGTTGAGAGTCATTTCGACTTGGAGCTTCGGGCAGCTGTTATGCATGATGTGCTTGATGCTATGCCAGGTAATCACTTTACACTTTCATTTTTTACTTTAATTCTTTTCATTCTGAGTGCTCTCTCTCTCTCTCTCTGATTTTACTCAAGTTATGGTGTTTTCCTCCCCTGAATGACAGAGGGTATAAAGCAGAATAAGGCAAGAACTATATTGCAGCATTTGAGTGAAGCTTGGCGATGCTGGAAGGCAAATATTCCTTGGAAGGTAAGCTATTTGATTGTAATTTGCATGCACCAATTTATTTATTATTCACTTATTTATTTTATTCCTTGTGAATTAGTAAATCTATGGACACATGGATGGTTTTTTGGGTTTAAAGAGCATGAACACATGGATGGTTGTTTGGGTTTAAAGAGCACTTAGATGTCTAGATTTTTGTTTACTGTTATAGGTTAGGTACATGTTAAGGATCAGTTACAAATGAAATGCTTGTTTCCATATAGGTTGGGTACATGTTAAGGATCAATTAGAAATGAAATGCTTGTTTCCATATAGGTTAGGTACATATCAATGATCAATTATGAATGAAATGTTTGTTTCCAAAATGTTTCTAAAATTTGATTCTATTATTGTAGCCAGAAGTTGTTCATGTCTTCATGGATGTATTGTTGATTTACTTACTTTGGCAACATGTAGGTTCCTGGTCTGCCTGTTCCCATAGAGAACATGATCCTTCGATATGTGAAATCAAAAGCAGATTGGTGGACAAATGTTGCTCATTATAATCGTGAACGTATAAGAAGAGGTGCAACTGTTGATAAGACGGTTTGTCGCAAGAATCTTGGAAGATTGACACGTCTTTGGCTGAAGGCAGAACAGGTGTGTTCATAGGATTCAATATCAACTATGACCCAATTAATTTTTTTGGTCGAAAAAAAATTATCACCCAAACAATTTTTAAATCATTGTTCTTATAGAAATTATTGTTTTCCCGAAATTACACCCTACTGATAATTTACCCTTGTTTGCAGGAGCGTCAACACAATTATTTGAAAGATGGCCCATATGTTACTCCTGAAGAAGCTGTTGCTATCTATACAACTACAGTCCATTGGTTGGAATCTAGGAAGTTCTCCCCTATTCCATTTCCACCTCTATCATACAAGCATGATACAAAATTGCTTATCCTTGCACTTGAGAGGTTGAAGGAATCCTACAGCGTTGCAGTAAGATTAAATCAACTGCAAAGAGAGGAGTTAGGGCTGATTGAACAAGCTTATGATAATCCACACGAGGCATTATCGCGAATCAAGCGGCACCTCCTCACCCAACGCGCCTTCAAAGAAGTATGCGAATAAAATGAAAATTAGATGTATATTTTTACGGATGTTCATCCCTATCACATGACAACCTATATAATTTTTTGTTTTGCAGGTTGGAATAGAGTTTATGGATTTATATAGCTACTTGATTCCGGTTTATGAGATAGAGCCTCTTGAGAAAATTACAGATGCATATCTTGATCAATATCTCTGGTATGAAGGCGACAAACGTCATCTCTTTCCCAACTGGATCAAGCCTGCAGATTCTGAGCCACCGCCTCTTCTGGTTTACAAATGGTGTCAAGGTATCAATAATTTGCAAGGTGTCTGGGACACCAGCGATGGTCAATGCGTTGTGATGCTGCAGACCAAGTTTGAGAAATTTTTCGAGAAGATTGATTTAACAATGTTAAATAGGTGTGCATTTGTTAACCACTTTTGAATTTTTGACTGAAACTAGTGCTATCTTCTATTCTAAATGTATTTGTTATATTACAGGCTTCTCCGTTTGGTTCTAGACCACAACATTGCTGATTATGTCACGGCAAAAAACAATGTTGTGCTGTCATATAAGGACATGAGCCACACAAATTCATATGGTCTTATACGTGGACTGCAGTTTGCATCTTTTGTTGTTCAATATTACGGCCTAGTATTGGATCTTTTGCTTCTTGGATTGACTCGAGCAAGTGAGATTGCTGGTCCACCGCAGATGCCTAACGAGTTCATTACTTATTGGGACACCAAAGTGGAGACCAGGCATCCAATTAGGCTGTATTCTCGGTACATAGACCGAGTTCACATCTTATTTCGCTTCACACATGAGGAGGCCCGCGATCTCATTCAGCGATATCTCACCGAGCATCCTGATCCTAACAATGAGAACATGGTGGGGTACAATAATAAGAAGTGTTGGCCAAGAGATGCAAGAATGAGGCTCATGAAGCATGATGGTATGTGCTTTCCTTTTACTTTGTGTGGGTTTTGGCTTGTTATTTTGACCTTTGCTTTTCATTATGTTTATCGATTCACTTTTTGTGATTTCAGTGAATCTTGGGAGGAGTGTCTTTTGGGATATGAAGAATCGTCTTCCTCGAAGCATCACAACTCTGGAATGGGAAAACAGCTTTGTTTCTGTTTATAGCAAGGATAATCCAAACCTGCTTTTTAGCATGTAAGTTTCAATTGTTTTAAGCTTTTTTCTTCCTTCCCCTTGGTTTTTTAACATGTAGAAGGATACGTTTGTGAACTTTTTCTTTCGAGTCTTTTTAGAATTTTAAATTAGCGTTAGGTGTTCAACTTGTCATGGTATAGACAAAAATTTAGTTTTCTAGCTGTCAATTTCTATCAGTATATTGTTCTTGTACCCATACAAAACTCTGCATTTCTATTTGTTTATGTCCTTGGCTGTTATCATCATTAACAATTTGTCTATCAGTATATTGTTATTTTACCCATACAAAACTCTGCACTTCTATTTGTTAATATCCTTGGCTGTTACCATCATTAACAACTCCTGATCATCAGTCCTTTGTTTTTTGGGATTTGGTTCATCCTTTAACCTATGTGTATGAATGAATGGATCTCTCTTTGATAACACCTCTTAATATCCTACAGGTGTGGATTTGAAGTGAGGATACTTCCTAAAATTAGAATGACTCAAGAAGCATTCAGTAACACAAGAGATGGTGTCTGGAATCTCCAGAATGAACAGACAAAAGAAAGAACAGCTGTTGCCTTCTTAAGAGTTGACGATGAACACATGAAGGTGTTTGAGAATCGTGTGAGACAGATTCTTATGTCTTCGGGTTCTACTACATTCACAAAAATTGTCAATAAGTGGAATACAGCTTTAATAGGTAATGGAAATTAAGTTCTAGGAGTTTTTTGGCAGAGGTTTTTGTCAATTTTTTCCCTTACTTTGGTTCTTTTCAGGACTCATGACTTATTTCCGAGAGGCAACTGTACACACTCAAGAGCTGTTGGATTTGCTTGTTAAATGTGAAAATAAAATTCAGACTCGTATCAAGATTGGACTCAACTCAAAGATGCCTAGCAGGTAACAATCATACAATTATTTAGTAGTTCATTTGGAGCTTTGAGTTCAATGTTCAAATCTGTGTTTCTGTCTCTTTTACCAGGTTTCCACCTGTCATTTTCTACACCCCAAAGGAAATTGGAGGACTTGGAATGTTGTCTATGGGTCACATTTTGATTCCACAAAGTGATCTACGGTACAGTCAGCAGACAGATGTTGGTGTAACCCACTTTAGAAGTGGTATGAGTCACGAGGAGGACCAGTTGATTCCCAATCTTTATCGCTATATACAGGTTAACCATTTCTTTCTCTGTTACATAACTTGGTATTTGTATTTACATTTGATAGATTTATATAAATAGTTTTTTTATATTTTCTTGGATGATGCAGCCTTGGGAAAGTGAGTTTGTTGATTCACAGCGTGTCTGGGCTGAATATGCATTGAAAAGGCAGGAAGCTCAAGCACAAAATAGACGCTTGACCCTTGAGGATTTGGAAGTGAGTGCTCTGAAATATTTGGGGTTTTGGTGTGTTTGAACTGTGTAGTTACAATAAGTCTGTTTTTTTCAATAATAGGGAATCTATATATTTACTTACTCTTGATTGTCTTGGCAGGACTCATGGGACAGAGGAATACCACGTATCAACACTTTGTTTCAGAAGGATAGACACACTTTGGCTTATGATAAAGGATGGAGGGTGCGTACAGACTTCAAGCAATATCAAGTTCTAAAACAAAATCCCTTCTGGTGGACACACCAGAGGCACGATGGGAAGTTGTGGAACCTGAATAATTACCGAACTGATGTTATTCAAGCCCTTGGTGGAGTTGAAGGAATTCTTGAACATACATTATTCAAAGGAACATAGTAAGTGATATTTTTCTGTTGAATTAGTCTTCTGGTTGGGTTAGTAAATGAATCTTGACGAGTCTATCAAGTTGTTATACACCACTTATTTTTAGCTGTATGCATTTTATCTTGTAAATCTGACAGACACGGTAACGAGACACAAAAGACACATAGAATGATAGCAACACCAAGTTCTAAAAAATATAGGTCACTTGCATGGTAACGCCTACAGAATTTAAAATGTAAGAATGAAGATTCCCAATTTATAATTAGTAATTGCGACAAAAAAAACTATAGGACACTTGCAGGGTAACAACCTACAGAATTTAAAATGTAAGAATGAAGATTCCCAATTTATAATTAGTAATTGCGACAAAAAAAACTATAGGACACTTGCAGGGTAACAACTTACGTAATTTAAAATGTAAGAGTGAAGATTCCGTTCCCAATTCATAACTAGTAATTGCCATACATGTTAAATATCAAGTTTTACTACTGGTTGATATATAGTGAACAACTAAAATATAAGCTTTGGGAAATGTATCTAGTATAGTGAACAACTAAAATATAAAGCTTTGGGAAATGTATCTAGTCTGAGAAAAGCACACCTGCTTTACTATTTTACGAATTAAAATTGGTTAGAATTTGAAGACAGAGCATACTACGATTTGTTATCTCTTTCAAATCTCTAATAGCTCCCCAATATGAGTCGATGTTATGTGTTAATTTTGTAGCCATGTAGGAGCAAAATATTTTTATCATGTGAGGATGCTAGTTGACATGTCTTGTTGGACACAATTCAAACACAGAACACAGCCCTAAAATGGTCCGTCTGTCTTAAGTCACGGGCCAGACTTTTCCCTGACATCATATTTGGCACAAGGTCTAGGAATTGTAAATATACTTGCAGCCTATGAAGCCCGGACACGACACGGACACTGACACAACTAAATTTGAAAAAAGTCACCTACTTCAGTGTAATTACAAGTGTCGGTGTCGGACACGACACGTGTCCGACACCGGGACACGCATAATCTGAGGAGTGTCTGTGCTTCATAGCTTGCAGCAGGTCCAATATTTACTTGTTAATTTATCTCCACTTTGGAAGAAGAGTAATCCTCCTCTTATTTTTATTTTCCACAGTTTTCCAACTTGGGAAGGTCTCTTCTGGGAAAAGGCATCGGGTTTTGAGGAATCTATGAAGTATAAGAAGCTCACCAATGCACAGAGATCTGGTCTCAACCAGATACCCAACCGTAGATTTACACTGTGGTGGTCACCAACCATTAACCGAGCCAATGTTTATGTTGGTTTCCAAGTGCAACTTGATCTGACTGGTATTTTCATGCATGGGAAAATTCCAACTTTGAAGATATCTCTTATCCAGATATTCAGAGCTCACTTGTGGCAGAAGATCCATGAGAGTGTTGTCATGGATCTTTGTCAGGTTTTGGATCAAGAGTTGGACGCTTTGGAGATTGAGACTGTCCAGAAGGAAACAATCCATCCTAGGAAGAGTTATAAAATGAACAGTTCTTGTGCGGACATCCTTCTCTTTGCTGCCCACAGATGGCCAATGTCAAAGCCTAGTCTTGTAGCTGAATCTAAGGATGTTTTTGATCAGAAAGCAAGCAATAAATACTGGATTGATGTTCAGCTAAGATGGGGTGATTATGATTCTCACGACATTGAGCGTTATACCCGGGCCAAATTTATGGATTACACAACAGATAATATGTCTATATACCCATCTCCTACTGGTTTGTCTCTATCATTTCTCTATATTTCTTATATGATTTTATATCTAGTGTTGCTTGATCATTCTTTTTCTTCTCCATGCAGGGGTTATGATTGGCCTTGATTTGGCATATAACTTGCATTCTGCATTTGGGAATTGGTTCCCTGGATCAAAGCCACTACTTCAGCAGGCCATGAATAAGATTATGAAGGTAAATAAGAATCTTACATAAGAAGTTACATTTGAGTGAACTTTCGTATTTGTTTTGATAAGCTCTTGTGCTTGTACTATGTAATTTTTTTACTATCTAACACAATTGTTGCACTAATGTTGTGTGTATTACAGTCAAATCCTGCATTGTATGTTTTGAGGGAACGCATCAGGAAAGGTTTGCAGTTGTACTCTTCTGAGCCCACTGAACCATATTTGTCTTCCCAAAACTATGGAGAGATATTCAGCAACCAAATCATATGGTTTGTTGATGACACTAATGTGTATCGGGTTACAATTCATAAGACTTTTGAAGGAAATCTTACAACAAAACCCATCAATGGTGCCATTTTTATTTTCAATCCAAGGACTGGACAGTTGTTTCTTAAGGTTTGTTTTAGTGTTCCCGTTTTTACTGAGCTGTTTCTAAGGTTAGTTGTCTAGGTATTCATGTCTTACATCATACCTTGCAGGTTATTCATACAAGTGTATGGGCCGGTCAAAAGCGTCTTGGCCAACTGGCTAAGTGGAAAACAGCAGAAGAAGTTGCAGCTCTAGTAAGGTCTTTGCCTGTGGAAGAGCAGCCCAAGCAGATTATTGTTACTCGTAAAGGAATGTTGGACCCATTGGAGGTTCACTTGCTGGATTTCCCCAATATTGTTATCAAAGGAAGTGAGCTGCAGCTTCCTTTCCAAGCTTGTTTGAAAATTGAGAAATTTGGGGATCTCATTTTGAAGGCCACAGAACCACAAATGGTTTTATTCAACATTTATGATGACTGGCTGAAGAGCATTTCCTCATACACTGCATTCTCCAGGCTGATTCTGATTCTGCGTGCACTTCATGTGAATAACGAAAAGGCGAAGATGTTACTGAAGCCTGACAAAACTATTGTCACTGAACCTCATCACATCTGGCCTTCTCTAAGTGATGACCAGTGGATGAAGGTATATTTAATTTGCAATTTCTTATTTTTTAAACCTGTTAGTTGCAAGTTCAATCCTTAGATTCTTAAGAATCTTATGTTTTAGACTTGCTGGTTGCAAGTTCAATCCTTAGATTCTTAAGAATTGGTTGTTACGGGACCATTGACTTTTATTATGAAGCACAGACGTGTGTCCGACACCGACACAATACGACACCGACATATATGATTACACTGAATTTTGTCATTTTCTTAAATTATTATCGGTTGTAATGTCTGTGTCCGTGCTTATAGTATAGTTTGTTGAGGTCTTATTTTACAGCTTTCTATTTCCCGTCGTTATTCATAGCCTTAACGTAATACCTTGGCAGGTGGAGGTTGCATTAAGAGATCTCATACTTTCTGATTATGCAAAGAAAAACAATGTGAATACTTCTGCTTTGACTCAGTCCGAGATTCGTGATATTATACTTGGTGCTGAGATTACTCCACCTTCACAACAGCGGCAACAGATTGCAGAGATTGAAAAACAGGTTATATTCTTTTTGCTGCTTGCTGGAAATATTATACAACTCTATTTTTCTCTAATCGCCTCTATTGATTTTGTTACCTGAAATTGATTTATCCTGCCATCTCAAATCTAGAATATTTACTCTAGTTCTGTTTTCACTACTTTACAGTCACATGAAGCAAACCAGGTGACAGCTGTAACAACGAGGACCACAAATGTTCACGGCGAAGAACTTATTGTGACCACCACTAGTCCCTATGAGCAAGGTAATTTTGCTTCGAAGACTGATTGGCGTGTCAGAGCAATATCGGCCACAAATTTATACCTTCGAGTAAACCACATATATGTGAACTCCGAGGATATAAAGGTTTGCATTATTTTTCTTTGTTTCGTTAAATCTTATTATACTCACAACTCCTATCATATTTAACATTGAATTTTGTGCAGGAAACGGGCTATACCTATATCATGCCAAAGAACATTTTGAAAAAGTTTATATGCATAGCAGATCTTCGAGCACAGATTTCTGGGTACTTGTATGGTATAAGTCCTCCTGACAATCCTCAGGTTAAGGAAATCCGGTGCATTGTCATGCCACCACAATGGGGGACTCATCAACAAGTCCATCTCCCATCAGCTCTCCCAGAGCATGATTTCTTGACTGATTTGGAACCTTTGGGATGGATGCATACTCAACCAAATGAACTTCCGCAGCTGTCGCCTCAGGTTTGCTTTCTTTAGTTTAAATCATTCTTTCTTTTTTGTTGTTTGTGGGGGAAATATATTTATGATTCGTGATAACGTTATCTCACCGGAGAAATTATCATTGCAGGATCTCACTTCACATGCCAAGGTCCTAGAGAACAATAAACAATGGGACGGGGAGAAGTGTATTATCTTGACTTGCAGTTTTACTCCAGGTTCATGTTCTTTAACTGCATATAAACTGACTCCATCTGGTTATGAATGGGGACGTATTAACAAGGATACCGGAAGCAACCCGCATGGTTACCTTCCCACTCATTATGAGAAGGTTCAGATGCTCCTCAGTGATCGCTTCCTTGGTTTCTACATGGTAAACTTCACTGTTTCCTTCAGTTTTCCAATTATTTTTTTACCTATGATTGAGTCATGGAAATTTAACTACATTTAAGGGATTAAATATAAACCAATCTAATTACACATTTGTTTTTATCGTGATTAATAGATTATTTTATTTGTTTCTGATTGTTTTGTCACAATTTCCTAGATTCCTGATAATGGTCCATGGAATTACAACTTCATGGGAGTGAGGCACGCGTCGGGGATGAAGTATGGAGTGAAGCTTGGGACCCCTAGGGAGTATTACCACGAAGATCATAGACCAACTCATTTCTTAGAGTTCAGCAATATGGAGGAAGGGGAGACAATTGCCGAGGGAGATCGAGAGGATACATTCTCTTAAGATATAAAATGTTCAGTTTATCTTGAGATACAAAACAAGTGGCAGATCCTTTAATTTCTGAAACTTGTCATACATTGTTGTATTGTCTATTGTAATGTACGCTCTGATGATTTTGTAGCCAAAGTATCATAGTTCTGTAAATAATTACAGTCAGTCAGGATATACTTGCCTGTTTCCGCGATTTGAGCTATTTACCCCAACGTTTGCCTAGTCATTTTGTTCAAGGAAATGTTAAATTCAGCTTGACATTATTGAAGTTTGGTTTGGTCAGAAGCAGAAAAAAAAGTCATTTAGACAGTAATCCTAGCTGTCAAGTATTATAAAAAGATCAATTATTTCGACGGAAATATTGATTGAAAGTTGAAAACATTCAACCTGATAATGAAATCAATCTGATGGTTAAGAACACTTAATAAAGTAATCCTAATTTTTATGAATTACTTATTAAAACATTTCACACAGCAGCTGACAAAAAAAGCACAGTCGTTCTCCCTCGATAGTCGTATGAACCATTTCACTTTATTTTTCTCCGTCATTCAGTGCTTCTTTTCCGAGAGCAGCCTTTTTTTGGTGAAGATCATTGCAGAGTATTTTACTTGATCAACAAATTGTGGAGTGTTTCAGTAAAATTAGGCAAATTGGAGAACCATGGACTTCGTAATTGAAAATAATAGTTGGAAAAAGATGTTTTTTTTTGAATGGCAAAATATATTATATAAAAAAAGGAATTAAATCCCAAGTATTACACGAAAAAGAAAATAAAATACACCAAAACACCCAATGGACAATCAACAACAATTAATTTTCCAACACCACCAACAGAGATTAAAAAAGCAGCCGATGACGATAAGTTGCTTCAAACGATCAGAAATGCCCACTCAACATCGGATAAGCCAGAGGAGACATCAAAAAGCCTAAGAGAGCATGCGTCAAAGAAACTAGCTCCCGATCTCGAATCAAAAGCGATCGACCCACCAGACTCCCGACACAAATCAAAAGGCACCCCTCAACTCATGACCCACCTGAGTAGAAACCTAAACCTGTCCAAACTCGGCCCACCAAAATCCCGATGCCAAATTCAAAGACGGAGAACAGGTGGAACAACTGCACAAATCTAACCAGCTCAAACCTAAACATACCAAAACAAGCCACTAACTCAACCACCACAAGCACCACCCCGAACACCTTTTCAACGCCACCCTCTGGACTACTATACCGTCTATCTTCGCAGAGGAGAAAAATCTCAACTCATCCAGAGACTGGATCCACCACAACTGCACGACCCTTTGCAGACCTAAGAGACGTCGCCGACGACGAAGGGGAGGTTGGGAAAGCGCACAGAAGCTTGGACGACCAGAAAGAAGGAACAGTAACCAAAACCAACACGGAAAAGGCACAAGCCCCTCTCCACGAAAGAAACACGGACCAAAAACAAAAGACCCAAACAAATGAACAACACAACAACGACAACCAACCCCTCACAACAAAACTGAATATGCATGAATGACTGCTACCGCCAACACGAAGCGCCTACGCACCAAACCCTTCCGAGTAACATCCAGAAAAGCAAGAGGTCACAAAAACGACAACTGGAACAAACAAAGAAAAAGAGAGACGGAACAGATCGCCACCACCGTCGTAACATCAAATCTAAACAACACGCCGACGAGCACCGAAGATGGTGGCCCCAACCGACAGCGACACCGACAACCACCTACAACAGTCACGACACACACCCACACACACACAAAACACATGAAAAGTGTGCGACGGTGGTGCGGAGAACAACTCTCAACGTATCACCACCACAGATCTACAACACGGACGACAAGAACCACACCCACGCCACACGCCGGAGAGGACTACGGTAGCAAAGCACGCCAGCGTTAACAACGAACCGCCCCAAGTGGTTACGCCTAGAGAGTGAACGTCTGAGCCCAGGACACTTCGCGGCGGCCACTGGTGACCGGAGTGTGGTGCTGCCACGACGACGTAACAGAGAACCACAATAAACAAACCCGACGAAGCAACACCCAAAACCGGATCTTGCGACGTCGGATCGAACAGACGAAAAGGCAACGAACACAGACCAGAATAGAATATCTAACCAGCAAGATCTGACGAGAACAACGACGGCGTATCAGAACTGCAAGATCCGAACGGAACAGCGAAAGGACATGAAAGAAACGTCGACGGAAAAAAACAGAACACTGGAGGGAGGAGGAAACAGCGGTGGTGCAGAGAAGCAGATCTCATCGCACCACCGGTGGATGGGGCTACATAGTGGCGGCTAGTTTGGAAAAGGGAGAAGTTGCGATGGTTATTTGTTCTGTAACTAGAGAGAGGACAGAGGTTATTTGTTCATCACCTGATGTTCTTCTCGTGCTACACTCAAAAAATATGAAAAAGATGCAAGTAACAAAGGTTTTTTGTACTAGTAAATTTCTAAGCTTATGAATTTGGGGTAATCGACCATTGAAACCAAACCTTTGCAATGATCTTCAACGGATCTTAACTCATAATACTTAAATCAGAAGTTATTCAGTATGTACTCTGTCGGCCAAGGGTTGGGAGTGTTACAGTTGTGTAATCAGATTCTCGACATTGTAAGGAGTTGATAATTAAGTTTTTCTCCAAAATATTATCAAAATTAAAAGAAGACTTGCATATTATTTTATAAAGGTCTTTTGCTTTTTCTTTGGGGGAAAAAATAGTCTCTTGCATGAGAAGACACAATCATCGTTTCATTGATGTTAAGATAGGAAACAATGCAAGTTATGTTTGGAGGAGTATCTATCAACTATAAAATGATTCATTTTTTAAGATAAGGGTTCCATTTGATTGGGATATGTTAGAATATCCGGGTTTTCGAAGAAAGAGGTTAATATAATTGCTCATAGTCTAACTAAAGAGGTCATGTATAACATCGGTTCTCATGTATCATGATGTTCTATCATGACCATTTGATTTTTAATGAAATGAATTAATTTTCTATTGTAATTTTTAGATGTAAATAAACTAGGAGACGTACCAAAAAGTCATTCATATTTAGCATCACTTGTTTTATTTCAAGTAACACCAACCCATTTTGGCTTGAGCTAGAGCCAGAGCTAGAGCCGTATCTTTCGCTTCCCCACAAGACGATATTTTGCTTTAGGACATAAATATTCTGTTTGGAAGACAGAATACTCGCTGGATTCTAGCTATTTTATAATTTTAGTATTTTATTTTTATTAAAAAAACAATAGCTGCTTAAAAAATTTAAGATATAATTGAATTTTTCTAATATCTTCAAAATATTTTATAAACTTTGCATTGAAAAATGAGAATTTGTAAAACAGTTAATGATACAATTGAACTACCAAAGATATGAAATGGAAGAAATACTATCTTAAAGCCTGTGGGGTCTAAAATAAATGAAGAAAAGAAAGCGTTATCTTACAATTTCTGCAAACTTCACACAATCTGTACTCAACCATATCAATCCCTAGTTCCACATCAGTAAATTTGCTTGGTTCATAGCTTCATTCATAGATAGGCAAACACGCAGCAATCGGCCGCTATAATAAACAGGCGCCCAATATATCCGCACAAAAATAAAATAATAATAATTTATAAAAAAAAAAATCCTGAAAACTTCACAAACCATATCAAATTCATAGTTTCCATGTGTTTTGGACTAATAATCATGGTTCTGCATTCTCTTCCATCTCATGTTTAGATTCGTTCTCCGCTGATATGAAGTCAGAACTCCCTTCAGCAGCTGATATTTCATCATTATTGTTTCCCAAAGCAAGGGGGTTCTTAAACAGTTCATTATTCTCCAACTGCGAAACCTTCTCTTTCGACTCTCCCTTCAGTAGTTCTACCACCTCGACCATCGTAGGTCTCTTCTCAGGCTGATTCTGAGCACATATTAGAGCAACTAAAACAACCCTTTTAAGTTCTTCTTCCACATAGTCACCATTAAGTCTCGGATCCGCAAGTTCACTAAATTTCTTTTCACAGGCTAATGGTAGTGCCCAATCATTTATCGCCCGTTTCACTGAAGAACTTAGTTTTTCGAGCGGTTTTTTGCCGCTGGCAAGTTCGAGAAGGAGAATTCCAAAACTGTAGACATCACAACTCTCATTGGCTTTACCTAACATAGCATATTCTGGTGCAAGATAGCCAAGGGTGCCCTTAACTCGAGTGGTCACATGCGTTGCTCCATCAGGGATCAACTTGGCGAAGCCAAAATCAGCAACACGCGCTTGAAAATCTGAATCCAGCAACACGTTGCTTGCTTTAACATCCCTATGGATGATATGCGGTGTTGCTTGGACGTGAAGATATCTGAAAGCGGGTTATATTTTTAGTATTTACAAAATCAACAGATGCATAAGTTAATATTGAAAGGCGGGATAGTACTCACACAATTCCCTCAGCAGACCCGATTGCAATATTCATTCGTCGATTCCAATCAAGGAGGCTTTCTGTCGAGTGCTGTCCATGAAGATGAGAGAGTAGGCTCAAATTCGGCATATAGTCATATACAATTAGCCGTTCCTGGCCTTCAGCACAATAGCCACGTAGACTAAGAAGATTCTTGTGTCGTACTCTTGCCAATATCTCAACTTCAACAGCAAATTCCATGTCTGCTTTGTTGCTCCAAACTTTCAATCTTTTGACTGCAATCTGTATGAATAAAAGGATCAAAATAAACACGTTTGAAAGCATCCATCATGAAAATTTATGAGAAAAGTGCTACACAGTTATGCTACAGTGTTGTTAGTCCAAATCCAAACATTTTAAAATAGGTTCGTTATACAGGAGCAAGATAAGATATTTTTGCAGCATAAGAACCTGAAGTTTTTTCTGAAAGGGATATATAAATAGCATTATAAAGTATAAAGACAAATAAAAACTTAAGTCAAGACTATACATTATGGAACATAAGTCACAATTGTTCTATTTTATAAGGTTCAAGCAATAACATTCCTAGCTCAATAGCAGAAATACGAAGAAATATAAAAACAAAATGACTATCTTTAAGAAGAAAGCCAAGGCATCAAGATTTTTTAAGTTCACTGGGAAATCACTATATGATATATTTTGTACTAGGATACTAGCATTGAAGGATTCATTGAACAAAAAAATCAGCATAACTAATGATTGAGAAAGCTAAAGGAAAACTTGTGAGATGTTTCATCAGTCTGCCAATCAGACCCAGTGATGCTACAAAAATATCAAATGGTCATAGTATCACTAATGTGTTAACGCAAGTAAACTAACCATAACAAAAGCCAATGCAAAACAGTAATTAAAACTAGAATGACAAAGAATACAAGAGCTGATTTGTGATAAAATAAAAAAGAAAATAAAGTCTTACTTGTGATCCATCCCAAAGCTGGCCCCAGTAAACACTTCCAAATCCCCCTTCGCCAAGCTTGTTATCATAGTTGAAGTTATTTGTAGCTGAGTGTAATTCCTTCAAAGAAAACACTCGCCATGGAGGTTGTTTCTTCCCACGTCCTTTTCTGTATAGGCAAAGACTCTAATATCAATTATGCCATTCAAAAAACAAATGTTCGGATACATAGCATGTTTGACAAAATCATTGTGCCACCGTGATTTTTTTAAAGGTCGAGCTTAGCTTTCGCCAAAACCAAGGCAGCACGTCATGGTTCTGCCAAATTCACCGCCAATCCAAAATTTCTAACATCTCCACTCCATGTATAAAATCAATAGGACAGGCACCTTGGTAGGCTTTGATTATTACGTCATTAAAAAAAAACCCAATTTTCCCTTGAGAATTTACATACCAAACAAACCCTTAACAATCTTCTTGCAAAAATAAGTTTGACTAGAGCCTGCAACCTGAGCTAAACCCAAAATCTAAAACCCTATTAACTCTAAATCTATGAAGCACTTATACGGACACGGACACCAGACACAACACATACACTGACACGACGACACCGCTAATAATTTGAGAAAATCACATAATTCAGTTTAATTATATATGTTGGTGACACGCAAGCCTAATCCAAGGAGTGTCCGTGAATTTTCGCAAAAATAATAAAGAGAAAAACTGAAACTGAATTATCAGAAAATTCTCACATACGATCCAAAACAATAATAATGATTCTCAAGTAAAAATAAGAAATTATATAAAAGTAGAGAGAAATGAAGCATTTTCATACCGATCCGAAGCATTTAAGCAACAAAAAATTGGGCAAAAAGCCATAACCTTCCCCACCAATCAGCAGCTAGCTACCACTGTCTCTCTATGTATGTACTTGTGAATAGATAGATCAAAGAAACGTGAACAAAATCAAAACTTGAAACTGACCCACCAAACCAAATCAGGAGTTACACTTGAAAAGCTGTTACTTTTGTGTTTGGAGGTAGAAAGAGTTATTATGACAGACAGACATAAACTGAAGACACCAACGTTGTAGTCTTCGAAACTGAAAATTTTGAAACAACAACAAAATTTTAAGCAGAGATGAGATGAGATGCTGTCTGTGGAAGTTAAGTCTTCTTTGTTTAAGCCAAGTAGAGATAGTACAGCTGTTTGCACATTTTCAAAATCGAAAAGAAGAAACACACGTGGGCTCCATCATTCTTATACTATTCTTTTTGGTTTTCTTTCATTTTATATTTATTGCAAAATTATCTCCATTTACTCAAAATAATAATATTTTATCATTTTTAAGAAATTTTTCAATGAAATATGAGTTTATGGTTTCTATGATGAAAAATTGGGTTTGTTTTATGAGTTTTGATGATTTTTTTTTTTTTTTTTTTTTTTAAAAAGATAATTTTTTTTAAA
>Ga0228710_1000778_pt1 | contig 43917 bp, 21 predicted proteins | sample MedpolnodulmetaG_FD_177995 | JGI IMG/M metagenome (GOLD analysis project Ga0228710, IMG submission 177995) | Root nodule microbial communities from Medicago polymorpha collected in Santa Monica, California, United States - pink nodules | ecosystem: Host-associated > Plants > Roots > Nodule... | reverse complement strand
TTTTATTTATAAAAATTTGTTTTTTTTTTTTTTTTTCTGTTTATGTAAATGATAATGCAATTTTTTTGTTGTAGATGTCATTGGTCATATAGTCGAGAAAGATAGTGTAAGAGAAACCGAGAAGGAAAAATTTGTACTTGAAGCAAAGGTTATATCTAGAAGTAACATCGGCGAAAAAGTTTTCATACCCAAGTTATCTCTTTCACCGTCTGATGTTAAAATTCCTTTCATATTTCAAAGAAGACAATTTCCAATATATGTTTCATTTGCCATGACAAACAACAAGAGTCAAGGGCAATCACTTAAAAATGTTGGAATTTATTTGTCGATTCCCGTGTTCTCGCATGGTCAGTTGTACGTCGCAATTTATAGAGTCACTTCAAAACAAGGTTTGAAAATACTAATCGTTAATGGAGATGGAGAGAACACTAATACGACCTCAAATGATGTTTATCACAAAGTCTTTTGTAATGTATTTTGATGGTTAATGTTCAAACCTTTTTTGTTTTGTATGCTACCATTTCATTTTGTTGCTATTGTTGTTTTATAAGGGAACATATTTTTAAATTGTTATAAAACTTCTATTAACTATATATGTTTACATTTTTGCGACTGATACGATTAACTTCTACGTGGTATGACCCGTGCTACCGCACGGGTCAAGAGTCTAGTAATGTATTAATTAGTGGTAAATGCTTAGATATTTGTGTCCTTAATTATTTGGTTTAGGGTTTGATTTTTAACTAAGGGAAGAGATCAACTCCTTAGATTGTTTTTAGGGTTAATTAAGTTTTTAGTCCCTATAAATATTCACAGTTTTGTTTTTAGTCCCTACAAAATAAAATCACACTTTTTAGTCCATGTGACATTTTTCTTAAGCATTTTAGGGACCAAAAATGCTAATGAAATTTTTTATAGGGACTAAAAATGTTGATGGAAAATTTTATAAGGACTAAAAACCGTCGTTTTATTTTGTAGGGACTAAAAACAAAATTCTGAATATTTATAGGGACCATTTACTTAATTAACCCTTGTTTTTAAGGATTGATATCCACAGTTAAGTATGAAGAATACATTTAATTTACCAAGCTACAAGAAAGATGAAGAGTGAACATCTTTTATTTTGTGGTTGTCGGAGTTTTAATCTGGGATCTTGCATATATTATGCATTGTTCATACCAACTGAGTTAAGCTTACGAGGACACAAGAGTGAACATCTATAAGGAATAATTGATGTTTATAATGAATTATTAAGTAAAGTAACTATATAAAGTTATTTTGTCTCCGTGAATTTAGCTAAGTTGGTAGGACATTGTTAATATATGTAAGGAGCGGAGTTCGAACCCCGAACACCTCACTTCTTCACATATAAAATGTGTGAACTTTAACCACTAAATTATTAGACATAAAAATATGAAGTTATTCTTATGTAAGTTAATCCTTCTCAAAATATAATATAATGTTGATTTCTCTCTCTTTATCCCTCTTTTAATAAAATTATTTTTCAAGATTTGTTAATTTTTTTTTAGGAATTCAAATTTTTCGTTTAACACTGCTACATTATCATAGTTGGATTTAAACTTAAAATATCTGCTCAAATTAAAAGAGGTTTACAATCATCTCATATGAATATTACCTCAAAAAAAATCATCTCATATGAATATCCCGTTAAGTATTTACGCTGTTTATTTGGAAACAAGAGCCACCAAATTTCTCATACTCTAGCTGCTTTTGATTTCCATCAAACAAAGCAAACACAGATGTCTAAATGGGTTTTCCAAGCCTTTTTGGTGTCCTTCTCTTCGCATGTTGAACCACTCAACCAAGTGTGTTGTAACTTGTAAGTTCTAGCATTACTAAGTGAAGTTACTGTCCCATCAGATGAAGGCCAACCACTCTCTTATACAACTACGTTCAATGACCCTCCACCTACTTTCTCCAATGTTGAATAAACAGCATCCACAACAGCATAAAAGAGATTATCATAACCATCAATCACCAACATGGTAGGAGGTGTGAAAAGAGCATAATCAAGACTAATGTCCCTTGTGTTGCCAATGTTAAAATGAGAATCATACATAGATTATTTTTAATCATTAAAAAATTATATAAATAGCCTACACACAAATTTCAATTTCATCACTAGATACAATTTCAATGAACAGAAAAATATTTAACCTAAGCAAAACATGAGAAATAAAGTGAGTATAATTTATCTGGTATTAATATGATTTACTTAGAAATATATAGTTGGAAGCATATTTTGATTTTTGTTTATAATACATCTGAAATTTTGGATTTCAGAGTGTTGAAAAATCTGTTTCTTCATAGCTTTGTCGCCTGAAAACAGTTCACAAGCATAGGAAGACAGAAGCATAGGATTATAGGAACCAGAAAAAGGGATACACAAATTCATCCAATGAAATGAATACATAAAATCTAAGAATCTAACTTGGAATTAGGGAGGGGGTAACAGAAAACAAGGCAACTCATCATTTACATTGCAGGTTTCAAATAGTTTGACTAATGAATCTAACTTTGACTAATGAATACAATAAATATTTCCTAATACATAAGCAGGTTTCAAATGGTTTACAAAGAGCAATCAAATTTCAGTTTTTCTACTGTGATTTTGCAGTACTCCACACCTAGCTCCAAAGTGTTTTTCACATTGTCACATCATAGCACCTGACAATTCCAGTAACTTAAAATGCAGTGTGCTCATCTACAGAGTGGTTGAGGCCTATTGAAAGCAATACTAATGCCTTAAGAATATGATTGCAAAGTTTTTTAATCACATAATGTCTCCAGTTTGGCTTAGACATTGCAAAGTTTTTTAATCACATAATGTCTCCAGTTTGGCTTAGACCATCCATGGAAAATTTAGAGGTTTAACCAATTTTCTAAAGATAAAGTCTTTTCATGTCCATAACTAACTTGTCACAAATCCTTTTATTTTTAGCCAAAAATTGTTCAGCAGCTTCTCTACTAGTAAAAGGCTCCCCTTCAATGAAGTAGTTTCCCTCATCTTTCATAATGAGTCCATGTTCACAAGCCAGATCAAAGACCTCTGATTCTTGGCAAAAGCCTCTTCCAAACTTGATACCCAGTTCAGCCTTTTTCATTGCTGCCGGTGCTAGTTTATTTTTTACCACTTGCGCACAGACCGTGATACCCTCAACCTGAAGCACCAGATGTCAGGAGAGGATAAAAGAATTAATACAATATAGGTGTTTTGAGAAAGAAAGGGAGAAATTGGGTAACTTTATGTTACTAAGAAGTAATAAGATACAAAAGAAAAGTGGCAGAATTGAGACAATCTTCCTCAAGAAATAATTTAGTTATAGTTCTGAATCCCAATGGTATTTCAAATATATTAAAGGCCACACCTTATCTTCAGTTTTTATCAATCCCATTCTTGAAAGTCGTAAACGAACAGCTGCATAGAATCTCAAAGCATTTCCACCACAAGTGACCTCTTCCATAGGCCCGCGTCCACCAAATGCTTTTGGACTAAATCTAACCTGTATACGAGAGAAACTATTGAATGTTAAATCTAACGGTTTCTTGGTATATTGCACAAATTGACATTCAAATGATAAGATTCACAGTTTCAAGCAATGCGATTTTGACCTGATTAACAAAAATTAAGAGAGTTTGGGAGCGAGATAATGAATAATGAATTTTCCGTAGTGCTTGAGTCATTATTCGCGAATGTAAATCTTGATTTGTAGCAACTCCTAATTGATCAAGTTCGCATTTCGGGACAAGAGCAGCAACCTGGAATTACAAAATCATCTTATATTCACGTGAGAGCAAAACTAAAGACGAAATGTATTAACTGTTAAATATCTTGGAAATATGCCATCATATCATCATTGTATCGTAAAATATTTTAGAGTATCTTAAAGGATATTTTACGAGTGATTTCCATATTTCATGATTAATTCCCTTATTTACAATTAAGAATCTATTATTGGAACAAGTCGAGGTACATATTTAATCACATCAAATCAATAGCAATTTCAGATTATTCACTCTTTTACTTCTTCATTCCCTACCAAAACCCTACAATTTTAAGAAATGATCAAAAACAATTTAAAAAATACTAAGAGAGCATAAAGAAAGCTAATCTAAATAGTTGGATGAGTGTCTGTTTCGGCTACAATAGGGCTGGGCACACGACTACTATAGCCTCTAATCTTGAAAATCAAGCACTACTTTTGGATCTCATAACTATGTAAAGGAATTTTACAAAAATGTTGGTTTTGATAAAGTAATGAGAATGTAAAGCCACAGTAACTTACACTGTCAACCACAATCACGTCTACAGCTCCACTTTTTGTTAGTGTATCAACCATGCTCAACAAATTTTCAGCACAATCAGGATTAGAGATGAGAAGATTTTTGGTATTTACACCCATTGACTCCACAAGTGAAAGGTCTAATGCACTTTCTACATCAAGATATGCACAATATCCTGCCAACAGAATGAATATAATTTATAAAATTGACAGGAAACAAGTAGTTTACTATGAATCTTGCATGCGGCAACTGACAAGTAGTTTTGCACAAATTTTATTCAATTATTGTGCCTATATTACAATTCAAAAGAAATCGCTATTAGAGAGAAGCAGCTTAATGCAGTCTGGACACTTTCACTCACTAGTAATGTTTCAATAAACAATACAAGCTGATATATTTTTCAAGAAACTAATCTGCTTCCAAATAATGGAGATACTTATAACTACCTCTATTCATTTTCCATACTTATCAAGTATTTCTTGGAGATCCTACCGCCAAATTATTTGATTAGCTCCAAACAAGTTTCTTAGCTTCTTATTGCGTAGTTCTTTCTCTATGCCTCACTTCTGAGTAACCATGAATTGAAATGATGCCGACTACAGTCAAAATAATTACTGATGTGTTGGTTTACAAAAATGACATTGAGAACTCAGAATTTCTATAATTTTCATATTTGAAGTACAAATCATGAAATTCTTTATCTATGAATTTTAAATATTAAAATACCAAAATAATAATATGTACCTCCAAGCTTTTGAGCTTCTTTAATAATTTGAAGGGCAAGTGTTGTCTTACCAGCTGCTTCTCGTCCATAAATTTCAACAATCCTACCCTAAAACATTCAAATGTGATGCATATTAAGGAAAACCCTGGATATGTATTAAAGTAAAGGTAGTATTATTTGTGTCAGTGAAGTAGCTTATTTATATACTTTGTTAATTTATCCTGCATTTGAAGTATAAAGTGTGGAGACATACAGAAACACAAACACACCAACACCTTGGGAAAAAAAAAGTGCAACACTGTCACTAGGGTGATCGACCAGCATACTGTAAGCATGTGGTACAAATCTCGATATACCAAACAACGATCTAAAGGATAACAATTAACAATACTAGTCTAGTTATCACCTTTGGTAATCCTCCAATTCCAAGAGCTATATCAAGTTTCAAGGAGCCTGTAGATACCACATTGGCATAGCGTACACGAAAAAACTTCTGCAAAGATAACATTGACTCCTTGCTAAACTCGCTAGCAAGCTGTGAGACAGCCAAACAAAGTGCATTATTTTTCTCTGCTGCTTTGACATCATCATGTATCTCATCGCATTCTAAATCTGAAGCTTCAGCTGAAACTAGAAAATGTTTCAAACATTAACACCTAATTTGCCAGACTATGGAAAAGACACATACAAACACAAAGAAAGAGAATGATTCACTAGGATGAAAGCCACTGAGAGTTCATGTGAAATAGACACACACGGATACATAAGGAGATATGGGAACTAATACCTGTAGTAGAAAGCGAGCAGGTGTTTACGCCAAACCTGGTCATTATTTCTCTAAATCCATTCTGTGCAAAAATAGTCATAATTTAAGATAAAAGTAAATAAAAAATATTCAATTCCCCTAATCAGCGTTACAAGTGGTTCTTATCTAAAATTAGTTCCTCGTTTGCTGTTAGATTACCTGATAGGCTGATACTATCTCTTTTCTAGAATAAAATCAAACTCTTTTCATTTGCTAAGTGCACACCCTGTATCCTTCAACGGTGGTTTTTATAGAGAGCCTAAATTATGGAAATGTACAAAATATGTAACTTTTTAGTACATTCGGTTGTTATTTTAATACTTGTATTTGTCAAGACTCAGGAGTTTCATTGGCTAAGCAAATGATTTGGAGTAAGATAGAAACAAATAGACAATTGACCACTACTCGTTTTCTTATCTTTTTTGTTTGTAGACAAAGCGGCAAGCGCCACCTGAAACTCAAACACAGATATTTGTGAGGTCCTGGGTTCAAACCCGGGCTTGATGCATTAGTTCAATCTATAAGTTTCCATTACTTTTTGAGAAAACATGTAAACCCAGAAAGAACCAAAACTCACATACATCACACACTCGGTGAATGATAATATTTCACTAATCAACTATGAAATTAAATCCACAAATTTGTTCAATTGGAAGCATAATCACAGTTCAAATTCATGTTCTAATTGTTATAAATATAAAAAATAAAAAAAAAACAAAAAAAAACATGGTAAGCTTCAAAATGAGAATAATAAACATTAATCAGTAACAATGAATGAATAACGAGAGTGAAAGGAGAAGGACCTGGCGCGAAGGGTAGAGGAGAGAGGAAGAGAGTAAAGGCCTTGCAAGGAGATGGAGACGAGTCGAAAATTGCATATTTTCGGAAATGGGAAAGAGAAGCTTTAGTACTCTAGTCTTAATTTCATACCCATTTTCTGAGAGGGTTCAATCCAAAGCTGAACAATGGCAGAACCCAAACCAAGGAAGGGTTTTTGGGTGGAGGGAAATGACAACTTCTTGTTTAGTTTTTTTTGGATCTACGAGACATTTTAATTTTTTTACATAAAATAAAATAAAGGCTAAAGTTTATTTTTTCTCCCTAACTTTCAAAAATTTGCAATTTTGACTCTAAAGTATAAAAACTACAATTTTGCCACGTGTAGAAAAAATTGTAGTTTTTGTACTTACGGGGTCAAAATTGCAAGTTTTAAAAGTTACGGGTGGAAAAGTGCCCTTTAGCCTAAAATAAAATGTGGCATAAAAAATAATATAATAGCAAGGTTTTTTTTTTGAAACGGCAAAATATTATTAACCAACAAGCCCGTGCAAGAAGCACTAATAAGCTCGGGTGGAAAAAAAACAATAATACAAGGGAAAATCGGTTGCTACAATAACGCTGACTCGAACAAAAACCACAGAAAACAAACCAAAAATCCAGGAAGAGGGTAACACACGGCAACAGCTGCACCGATTAAGCAGCAGCGCTGCTAACCCTGCAACACCCTCCCAACCAAAGACACAGCTGAACTAAGGCAAAACACAACAGCACCAGCCCACCGCTAGCAGAAAACACCAGGCAACAACACTGTTGTCATGATAGCAGCCAACTAACAGCAGCGCCTAGCAACCAAAACACAGGAACTGGAACACACCAAACCCACAGACAACACTGCTAGAAAAAACCAACAACTGAAAACTCCCCACACCACAAGCATAAGCACCTGAACTGCGCACCCCTCACCCAATCACTTAAGACAATCCTTTAGATTCCAACACCACTCATAGTAGAGACACGCCGGAATTTTTTAGCGAGTAAGACTCCAACACCAAGACAAGACTTTAATTTCTTCCACTAAATTCGGCACCTCACAAACCGTATCTTTAAAGATTTTATCGTTTCGAACTTTCCATAACATCCAAATCACGGCGTGCCAAATCAATATAATAACAAGGTTATCAAGAAAAAATATATTTTTGGTCAAAAAATGAAAAATATATTTGATGCCAATAAAAAAAAGTATTTTGGTTGTTGAAATTCAAATATGATCAAATTAAAGGTTGATGGGAGTATTTTCATGGTAGTTGACGTGACATTGTTTGGTGGTTGTTAAGTCGTAAGGGGAGCTTATGTGATCATCTACAATAGGTCATGAGCAATCACACGAGTGAGTTGAACATTACACCTTAACCTAAAATCTTAAGGTGGGGGTTTATGAGTCATCTCACTTGTAAAATGTTCAACATCCACGTGTTTATCATATAAGAGTAATCTCCCTCCTAAGTGTGAGTCAATGTATTTTTTATGAGCATACTTTCCCTTAAACATAGTCTTCTTTTGCATCCATATTTACTAGCACCGTTGTTGGTGACACTTAACGGGACACGCTGCAATAAGACTTCTTATGCATGAATACTTTTGTCGATAAGACTTATGACACAAGAAGTTGGCTCAACCATAAGCTTTGATATCATTGTTGGATCATGAGGAGGGTCACGGGAACCATCACATTGGGTCTAGAATAACCACGCTATTGAGTAATATCTTAACGCAAAATCTTAAGATAATGAATTTATGGGACTTATCACTTGCAAAGTGCTCAACATTAATTTTTTTCATCTAATGTAAGATTTTACTCATACTTGATCTATGATCATTTCTTGTGTATCAATAAAATAAAAAAGGTAACCTGTGAAAAAAGATCAAACAGCTAGAAAAATAGTTGCTTCTAATTATTTTGTTGAATTAAATATTTTGGACCAGAGCAGTTGCTGAATGGTCGCAGCTTTTGACGAGTCCACATTCGGTACAACTGCAGCAACGTTTTTCTCATTCTCATTTCACACTTCCAATTCCCAAACCCAAAATCTGAATTGAATTCTCTACTGCAAATCCAAATCCAAATCGAGCATTACTCTCTCTGCCATGGCAGCGACATCTCAGGCTCATCTCTTCTGCTTCTCCGCCACCGTTCATCGCAGTCTACACCTCAAAAGTCACTCGCTTCCATGCCTCTCCTTTCGCCCCTCCAAGGTCCTCTTTAACTTACTACGCTTTTACTTTATCCAATTTTATTCATCAACTACGTTAAAGCCTTCAAATATCATAGATCTAATGCAATGCTTCAAAATCTTAATTATTGCCTCAATTATTTTGAATCGTAAATTGTTGCTATCTCTAAGTACGAATTTTGTTGACTTTAGCATTGAAGATGGTTGCTTTCTTTTCTGCATTTCATTTTGTTGGTTAATAGATTTGGATGATTATGTTTTCCTTTCAAATCCATTTTATTTAGTAGCTCTGTGATTTAAATTTGTCTTACTTACACCATAAAAAGCACAGCTTTGATGAAAATATATGATTGTAGCTCAGTATCTGTATGTAAATTTAGTTAGAATTGTGAACAGAGTGATCTGTGTGTGTATAACGAAGTTGGCATTAATGATTTAATGAACATGAAATGCACAATTAGTGTAGTTTATCATCTATCTATGTTCATTTGAAATTAGTGGAAATCATGTTAAATCTTTTTGATTGCATACGCTACTCCTTTGAGACTTAAAGGCATGGGGTCTTACATCAGTACTTGGGTGATTGTTTGCGAGAGATTTTAGAAACAACTTATAACATTTTCATATGTTGTTTTCAACTAACTTCCATAAGTTTTCCAGGATAGCTTACAAAATTAATTTTACATTATTTTATCTTTTGTTATAAAAATAGCTTATACATAAACACTTTATGACCAAGGGCCCGTTTGGATAAGGCTTATTTTGAGCTGATGCAAAACAGTTTATGCAAATAAATGAACTTTTTGTATTATTTATAAGCATGCCAATGTAGTTTATGAAAAAAACAGATTATGAAGATACAATTTTCGTTAGTGAAAAGTGAAAACTTATAATTTAACATAAAAGCTTATTTATTTGCATAAGCTCAAAAATAAGTCAATCCAAACAGGCCCCAAGTACTTATGCTATAAGTGCTTCAGTAAGTTGTTTATCCAAAATGGGCAATAGAGCTAAACATTATGAGCTGGCTTGCCGAACAGTGTATATTATATATTCTTTTAAATGAAAGATTGCTATTGCAGTTATTTTGATATTGATACTAAACAGGAAGCATGTCTCATATAGTTGTCAGTTGCTATGAGTTTGGAGAGCCATGGTGCAGAAACTGCTGATTCTGACACCAAAAATACACTAAGTTATGTACCCGATGAATCAAAATTGAAGGTAGAAGAAAAACAGGAGTCATATTCAACAGTAGAAGAAAATGGCACGGAAAAAATAGGGTTAGGAGAGGCAGTGCAGGAAGGTGTCGATCAGCAGAAAAAAACTGCAAAAATTCATGATTTTTGTTTTGGCATTCCGTTTGGTAAGTGTTTCCAGTTAGATAGAATTGATACTAGTATGTAAGATGACTTTACTGTTAAGTCTTGATATATTTCACTTAGGTGTTCATGTGTAAAAGTTTGACTTGGTTGCATTCATAGTCTCTGTATTTGTCAACAATAACAAAGAGTTTCCCACGTGGTTGGGTTAGTTATATGGATTAGATGATGCATAATGTCTTATCATAAATCTTGTCTAGCAATGTACTACTTCAAACTAAGACCTTCTACCTTTCATCCAGAAGGGAAAAAATAAAACTCTTTTGGTCGCTATTGATAAGTTTGATCTGTTATGTACCCGCGGCATTTTTTATTTTCTATAAACTTCTCTGTGATTTTGCTTGTTTTATTGTTTTTTTCCTTTCAAGTTTCACCCAGGAAAGGGCTGGGGAGGGGGATTCAATATGATATTCTAGTTGACACAACATTTTATGTAGATTTTTTTATTTTTGAAAAAGTTAGATCTAGGTAAGTTGAATATAAGTGAAAGGGAAAAAGAAACCAATAATACCTTCTGTTCAAAGTGTGTTGTTGCAAATATCTTGAAAATAATACTTTCAATTGATTTGCCTCAAGAATGCATTTTTGAAGGCAAGTGTTATATAGATTATGGCTATCACATGTCTCGTAGTTTACGAACATTATGATTAACAGGGTATAGAACTTGTGGGTGACCTTTTGATTTTAACAACAATCCATAGGAAATGACCATATATTATTTCAATACAAAAAATAAAATAAAACTATGTCCTATTGTTCAATTTACCCTCTCTTTATATATGATATATATTATCTCTGTCTTTTGTTGTAGGTGGATTTGTTACTACCGAAGGCATTATTGGATTCCTTTTTTCACGGAATCCTGCAACATTGGCCAGTGGTGTGCTCTTTGGGGGTGCTTTACTATTCCTGAGCACCTTTAGCTTGAAGGTCTGGAGGCAAGGAAAGTCAAGTTTACCATTTATTCTAGGACAAGCAGGTATAAGATTTCATCAGCATTAAGTCACCATTGATCTTGGAGTTAAAAATAAAGAAACATAAAAGACTGCAGCATGATTTATTTGGATAGTTGTTCTTTAATGTCTTGTTTCGTAAATTTGCAGCATTGGCAGGGATCCTTATCTGGAAGAATTTTCAGAGCTACTCACTGGTACTACATCTTTTTTGCCAAAGACTGTCCTTATATTATTCCATACTTCATTGTTATACTCATTTACTTTTCTGCATGTAGGCAAAGAAAATATTTCCAACCGGCATCAGTGCTATTATAAGGTATCTCAGTCTGTGGCTTCTAAACTGTTAATAATATGTGTATGAAGCTGCCAATTGTTCTTTCATTCGGCCTGTTGGCTTTGAGACTATTCTGATTTTGATCTGACTCCTTTATATGTGTGTTGTTTGCAGCTCTGCAATGCTCTGCTTTTATTTATACGTGCTCCTCTCTGGAGGAAACCCCCCACCCAAAAAATTGAAGCCATCTGCTAGCATTGAGTGATGAGATAATCAAAGGTTATGTTAGCCTATAGAATGCGGGAGATATAGTTACTTATTTTTCTGTGAATTAAAATGAAGTTGTAAGGTAATTTAGCCAAGTTACTGCTGATGTATTTATTGCATTATGATTCCTAGGCATATATATAGTGAATACTATGTGAAATTTGGTGGAAAAGCTTATTTGCTCGCTACAGCTACATACATAGTTTCGATACTGACTACATGGCACATGCATTTTGATTTGGCGATGAACTTTGGTGCCTTGTAAACTTCCATATACAAATATATTATTATGATGATTTGGTGATGAATTTTGGTCCTGATGTCCCATAGACCATTGTAGTTTTCGATCAAGGAGATTATTCATTGATCATATCCTGGGTACAAGGTCAGGACTTTTGCATGATTCATACCACTGGAGAAAATAACAATATTTTGCTATGGCGATATTGCTTGGGGTAAAACTATGGAAATGTGAGCTCTCCTGTTATCCTTTTCACATTGCACTATGACTAGTCTTATATTTAGCACATCCTGCTGGGTTTAGATTAATATCTAAAATATAAACATGGTGAATTTTCTGAAAAAAAAAGACTCAGCCAAATATAAAAACAAAATCCGGTTATGATCAGCCTATTAATGCTATCAACGCTATTAAAATAAAAACTATCAAGGATAATTTACGTAATAACTTAAACAAATAGGATAGCTAATTGACTTTGTATAATCATGTACGTTAATGTTTCATGTCTTTTTTATTTTTGTTAACTCTTTGGTTTTCAAAGAAAATGAGTCTGTTAGTCCTGCCCGAAAAATTGCTCATGCAGGAATTTAACTTGGATTCTCACAAACGATTATTCTTTTGGTGATGGAGCTGTTGAATTGCTTGGTTAATGTTTCATGTCCTTTTTGATAATTATGAATTATTCATATGATTCTGATTTTAATAATAAACTTTTCGTACATATAGCACGCTTTGTTTTACGTTGTCTGAGAAAAGTTTGTAAGTAGGTACTAGGTAGAGCACCATTTGGTCACATGAAATCGACCACTTCAATTATTTTCAAAAATATTATTATAAGTCGATGGCTAGTTTTGCGGTTTCAATTTTGGAGGGGTCAAGAATAATTCTAGAGGTTATAGAATTGTTTTATCTTATTTGGATGATTTAAAGAAGAATTGATTTTGCTTGTAAAATTCATTCTATTTAAAACTAAAATTTATAGCTTTTGACTTCTACCCGAAGATAAATTTGTTATTATAAACTATTTTACATTCAACTAACTTTTTTCCAAAATCAATTTTACAAAATCAATTCATTCAAAATTAATTTATATCACACATAATTGTACACGGGAATACATTATGAAGGGTGGTCGATGGCTAGTTCAAGATGGGAATATGTGTTCTTCTTTATTGATGTATGGCTACCATCATTAACAATTAATTATTGGAGATGATCTCCTACATCATATTTCAAATGAGTGAACCATCAAATTCGCCCCTGAATATTCATGGGTCGGTCAAATTTATCCCTCAATTATGCGAAATATCAACTTAGTTTCTGAATTTGTCAGACGTCCATCCAAAAGGTCTCTCCGTCCAAGTGCTCTGTTAGCCATGTTGATTTGTCGCCCTGCATGTTGTGTTGTCTTGTACACGTGGCAAGAAGGAAGCCACGTGTTCAAGGACTAATTTGATTGAATTGGAAAAAGTTAAGTTTTCACTTTTCAGTTTATTTTTTTCTTTCTGTTTTTCCCATTTTGCCCCTACATTACCCATACCTCATTCTTCACATTTCAGTCAGAAACATCAAAAACGTCTTTGACCCTTCTCCTTCCTGCTAAAACTTTTTCCATTCTCACCCCTCCAAAATCATCATCATCTCCGGCGATTCTCACGTTTTTGAAGTTTCTGTGTTCGGCTGTGATTAAAGGTAACACCTTTCCTGTTGTTTATCAAGTTTCTGTGTTCGTATTCACCCTGTTTTTGTCCGTTTTTTTGTTTTTTGGTTTTAAGTTTTGATCATTTTATTTATTTTGTTTCTGTGATCGTTGATGCTTGCCTTGTTATTTGTTTGTGTTCGTTTCGTTTTTGAGACAATTGTTTTGATTATTCGTTTTACGGTTTTGGGTTAAGACTTAAAAATTTGAAAATTTGATTTTTTTCTGGTTGGTTTCTAAAATTGATGAACATTTAACTTTGTAATGAAGGAAATTACAGGTTGAATAAAACAATTTCTGAATAGGGTTTGTATTTTGTTGTTGTTTTGTTTGTGATTAAAACTAAACTTGCCAAAATCTGTAGGATGGAAGACAAACCTGTGCCACCAAATGTTAAAAGGGCTCCAGGAAGACCAAAGAAAGCCAGAAGAAAGGATGGTAATGAGGAACCACTCTGAGTCAGTTGAAGAAGGCCTACAATGACACTCAATGTGGAAGGTGTGGATTGTTTTGTCATAATGCTAGAAGTTGTATGAAGGAAGGTGTTAGTAGGAAACCAAAGGACTAGATTGATGCTGTAAATGTAGATGTTGTGGATGAAAATGTTGGGAATGCTCCTAATGAAGTGCCAGAAAATGCTCCTAACTTTGTGCCAGAAAATGTTGTGTCTGGAAATGCAGAAACTGCAGAAAATGTTGTTGCAAATGTTGGATAGGTATGACTCTTAATTTTTTAAGAATCGTTTTGGCAATTAGTATAATAATTGAAGGACTGATATGATTGATTGTGTAATGATTTTAGGGACTAATTTGATTGAATTTGCAATTTCAGGGTGTTGCAACAAGGAGGTATGGCCTTAGAGGACCGGTTCTTTTAGCTGATAGGCCTAAGCAAACACCAATGAGGGGTCCTGCACCAGCTCATCCAACTCCTGCTGGCATAATTAGGGTTTCATATCCAACTTATGGTCCATCCGGTTCGACTCAACCTACTAAATTCATGGAGTTTATACCAACTCCCGAATTTCCAATGAAGTGATGCTTCCTAGAGTTTAAAAGATATTTTGGATTTGTAATATTTAGGCTTATTTGAATTATGCCCCATAGTTGGGTTTCTTTTTGCTTAACTTGTCGTTTAAGACTTATGACTTGTTAATGCCTCATAGTTGGGTTGCTTTTACCTATGTAATTTCTCAAACTTATGACTTATGACCTATGACTTTTGGCTATGTAATATTTCAGTTTCAATTTGAGTGTCCAGGCTTTTTAGTTTATTTTGTACACATATGTTTCAAGGATCAATTTGATATCTAATTAAACAATTCAGGGACTTATTTGATGGTTTTTTTGATATAACGCAAGGATCTGTTTGATAGATAGAGAAATAATTCAGTGATTAATTTGATGGTAATATTATTACAGAAAGGTTATATTTCTCAATCATTTTCAACCTCTTTTCATTAGAACTTTACACACGCCCAGAACAATACAATACCATGTTAAAAACCTCAAACAACACAAATTTTAGGACACCAACATTCAAGCACTCTCACAACAAGATTAAACTTGGAGCTTGAAGATGAAGCTCGACTTTCATAACTGTTTTTTCCATATTCTCACCCCCATCATTTCAGATTCAATTTCAATAGTTTTGCTTCAAGAAATTTTAAGGATTTTGGCTTTCAGATTTAATACGAAAAAATTAGGGTTTGAAGTTTTTTGAATTGGGGAAGAACTAGACCACTTATTATTGGAGGAAATTTTGGTGATTTTAGAGTGTAGATTGCAGATTGTGTAATTAGGGTTCCAATTTTATACAATTGGGGAAGAAAGAGTCGTTGGGGAAGAAAAGAGCCGTTTGGGAAGAAAGCCAAAACATTTTTTGAAAATCAATCAATTTAGTCCTTCGAGATGTTTGTTATTACAGCCAAAACAGTTCATGCCTATGTGGCGTCTGACACTGCTGTTGAGAACTTGGGAAGTGGGATGTTCAACATTTGATACGTGTCATTTTGAATTGGCTTATTTGTGAAATTGTAGGGTGTCTTTATCCATTAGAGTTCTTCTTAATTTTTTGTTTGGGGCTTCCCTCCTATATATAACCAAAAATGTTGAAAATAACATATATTTTCTATTTTCAAGTATTTGCACAAAAAATGTTGAAAATAGAAAATGAAAATAATAAACGTTTATGCGATTATTAAAATGCAAAAAAACAATTTTGTCAAACCAAACAGACGATAGTTTCGGTGCATTTCAGATCATTGGGACTTAATTGGAGAGTTTGGATCGATGATAGTATAAATAATAATGATGGCAATGTGGTACATCGTACATATATAATCAAAACCAGGGCACATCAATGTGAGTGTTTTGATGGATGTTGTCAATTGTGATAGTGGATTTCTTTTTTCTTTGATGCAAATTGTGGATGTGGATGAATGAATAATCAAATTGGGTTGAATTCGAAAATGGAAAAAGTTGAGTCAACTTTGTGCTATTTTGAAAAAAAATTGACGATTAATAAATTAGAGAAATTATTTTGACAACATAAAATTCATCCAAGAACGGTATTTTCTACTGTTGTTATTTTAATAATAATTTTTTCTATCCTTTAGTTAAATTTAACACTTTATTTTAAATGTATTTTATACGATGTCACAATAGTCATCAAATATTAATGGTTGAGAACTCTTAATAAATATAATAAGAATTGTCAAAAAAATAAAAATATAATAAGATATTACAACTTATTAATCATCATTTAAGAACATGAATATCGTCTGAAAATCCTGCAGCAGAAATCTCTATAGTTTTCTGCAGTGTCAACATCAATACTATTAAACACTTTATCTTTCTTTATATGCATTAATTCTCTATGCTTTCTTTTTTTTAATGGTCATGATTTCACTAAACCCTACCATCACCGAAGAAAATTCATTCCCATATCGCGTGACATGTTCGGATGGTTCGACTATTTTCAATCTTTTTTGTCACCATGACTTTGATAATTGGTATATCTCTATGGCAACTGTGTTTTGTTGCTTTTCCATGACACTTGTTGTTTTTTAATCAATATATATGTATGTGTCCTTTTACTATTAAAATAAGATGGTTGCTTTATTATCAAAGAGGATTTAAATATAAATTATTTTTTCCGTCCTAAAATGTAATTAATAAAATCACTTTCTTTGTTCTATAACCAATAGCCAATGAAAATTGTTCTTACATTTACCCATGAAACTTATTCCAAATAAAACACAAAAAATTATACTCCAAATTCTTATGTTTTAGTTTTCTTAACAAGTGTAATTTGAGTTTTTTTTTTCTTACAATTTGTGACAAATGGAGTATATTGTAAGATAAGTGAGACCCATTTTAAAGTTTTTGAGGAGTCATATGGATATTTATACCAACCATAAATATGACATGTCATTGAATGCACTACTTATAATAGTTTATGAAACTCAAAATGAGTTCCTTAAAAACTGATTATTGAAGATGCTCTTAGAGTAGAGGTGTCAAATGGGTTGGCCCGGTCCAGTCCGGCTTGAGAGACCCAACTATATAAATGGACCAGCCTGACCCATCCCATTTATAATTGGGCAGTAAATTCTAGAGTCTGGCCGTAAATGGATAGTTACTCGCCACTATTTTTTTGCTAAAATATGATTGGATGGACATAAAAATGTAAATAGTTTTAACATTAACATTGAATAATAATTAAACTCTAGATTATTCTTTCAATTAAATGAAATTAATAATTTATAAACTTTAAAATTTTAAAACTTTAAGCTAAATTCATTCATATTTATTTAAATATTTTTTATTAATAAATTTTAAATTAGTTGATAATTTTTTTTTAAAAAAAATATACCGTTTTTTTAACAAAAATCAAATGAAATATGAGCTAATGTGCCGGCCCAAAGTCTGATAGGTCAGCCCCGCCCTGCCCCACTTTTGTATGGTTTAAATGGACTTGGGTCAAAAAAGCCCGAGTGCATTTTGGACTAACTTTTTAAACCCGATCCAGTCGAAAATATGAGCAGCTAGTGGACCGGCCCATCAGCCCCGACCATTTTTGACATCTCTATCTTAGAGTACTCACATCATTAAGCAACTCACGTTATCGGTGTTCCCTTTTTGTATGAATCGATGGGTGTGGTCGATGAAAGGAAACAAATATTGAATTCTATTGCTACCATAGCTTAATTAAGATACTCCCCAAATTCTATGAAACTTATATTCCTCCAAAGCAATACTATACGAATTCATCTTGTTATTTTACTACTTATAATGGCAAATAATATTTATCCAACCATGTTGTTATAATTTTTGACAATTCTCTCTTTCTCATACTCACATTATTTTTTATTTTTCTCTTCTTTTTTTTTCTCTATTGTTTTTTACCAATAAAAAGATAGAAAAAAATCGTCATAAAAATTGTCACAAATAATTATATAAATATCACTTCTCATCTATAACACTTTCATTAGAGATATCTAAATACAACTAACTACGATTTTGGATGTCATTAGTTGTAATATTTTGAGTTATAGAGATATATCTTTCTTTTCTATAGAAAGTGATGAATAATGGATTGTAATGGTCGTGCTGCACTGAGGTGACACAACTAAATTATATGGGAATATCTCATATCAATTGTCAAAAGTCTGCATTACTCTGTTGCCTATGCCTAATAATCAACCCATCTTCAATTGGAAAGGAAAAAGTTGATGATAGGGATTCCATAATAAGCGTGAACTATCATCTCCAGGTAGTGAACTATGTGTTTCCAATTTCCAAATGAAGACCACATCTTGTTAGGTTAACTTTTAGACACGTACTGGCTAGTCATTTTCCCTAGAACTAGAATAGATGGAGGTTTTGATCAGCAAGTGGTTCATTAGTCAAATCTTTTAGACACGTTCTTTGTGATCTTGAATCTTCTTTTTGATGTTGTAATCTTCATGTTGTTAGGTTACTTGACATTTTGCATCTCTGTTCCATCGTTGAAATTGAATAAAAAGCAATTCTGGCGCTTGAAGTAATTTGAAAGCCATGTTTTCATTGACTGTCAAGCATATTGTTATAGGGTTTTTCAGGTGGGGGTTCTTTTCTTGCTAGCTATATGGACATGCTCTTTAAACGGTCACTTCATGTCGGACCAACAGTGCTTGATTATGAGATATAGATAAGATATTAAAAGAGTTGAAAAGTTAAATGTCATGGATTTAAATCCTATAAAAAATTACTAACATATTAATATTATGAGTAAATTACACTCCCCTTTTTTCAAAGATGTTTGAATTACACTCATCTTCCCTCTTATGTTAAAATATATAATCTCCTCCCTTGAAAAGTAAAGTTGATACTCCTCTCTCTTGTGAGATGCTTGAATTTTTACATCCTCCTTTAATAATTAAATATGCACTACACTTTAATCTATTTTAAAATAAATAAATATTTTTATAATATATACTAATTTTGAATCATGATTTAAAAAACATAAATTTGTTTTTTTATAATTTAAATGTCAATTATAATTAAATTTAAATATTTTGTTATTAATTTTATAATTTGGAGTATAAAATTCACATTTAAATAAGCATTACTGAATTGACTTTAGTTATTTTTAACATATTTTAATTTTATTTTGAGTTGTTTCATATTTTATAATAGGGTTTAAAACTACATGTTAATGAAATTGTGAATAAAAAATAGTTAAAAATATGTATTCAAATTTTGATTATATTAAAATTAACATGTAATACTATTTTTCTTCAAAGTGTGTTAGACTATTTTTTTTGCTAGATTATTAGAAATAAAAAAAAATTATTGAGGGAGTAAAACGTAGATTTTAACATAAGAGGGGAGGAGAATGTAATTCAAGCTTCTCTCAAGGGAGGGAAGCGAAATATTTTTTAATATGTTTTGAATAAGAGGGGAGGGAAGTGTATATTTTAACATAAAAGGGAAGAGAAGTGTAATTTACTCTAATACTTATCATTTAATTGTACCAAAAAATTATATATTTGTCATTTTAACATAAAGTGAAGTAAGTGTAAAATGATTAATGTTTGATACAATCACATAAAAATAAGTTGAACAACAAATTTAAATATATAAAAAAAAATCATATTGAATCAAAAGCCACAAAGTATAGCTCTCAATTAGAATTAATTTTAACGATAAAAACAATTTTATTTAAAAACATTCAAACATAACAAAATTAATTTTGCCCAGTAAAAAGTTGAGATGCCTACACTTAACAGTTGATGGGACGTTAGTTTCTTTACTCCTCAAAGATGTTTTGTATGGAATGAATTTTAGATTAAAGGGAGAGAGACCCATTTAGAGAGTGATTAATTAAATATTATATTAAATGAGTTATATTGTCTTTCTGAATGGATTTTGTTTATACAAATTGACCTGTTTTTTTTTTTTTTTTGAGGGAATTGACCTGTTTATTTATTTATGAAAAATGTTATATGGACAACATTTTTGTTGTGTGGCACCGTATATATAAACGGTGTAGGTATATTACGGTTTAAAGGTTCCTTCGTGCAATATCGCTTTATGAGCAATGCTAGCAACACTCTCTTTTGAGCACTCTCTCTAGCACTCGCTCTTTTATTGGGTAAAATCATTGTATGTCCCACCATCATACGTGGGTTCCATTTCCAAAGTGTAGGTCCCACATTGATTTCACCTAATAAAAGAGTGAGTGCTAGAGAGAGTGCTCAAAAGAGAGTGTTGCTAGCATTCCTCATCGCTTTATAGGGTAATGGATATGTTGGATATTTTGTTCTTGATAATCTCTTTTATCAATACTATTTGAATTATGTTTATTTAATATTTCTTGTACTTAATACTTTTCACTTCCTTTGATCTTGAATCAAATATAGATAAGAATTTCTATTGGGGGTAAGATCTACTAGTTGCTAGGGCAGTTTGTCGAGAGATCGAAATCTCACATTTGTTGAAATAAACTTCTAATTTGTGATAACACTCAAGTGAATTGTGAAAGCAAATTGAAAGGAATAGAATAAAAAAATTTGAGATTAGAGAGAAAAGTGATTATTGAATTGTAAATTGTTTATTCAACTTATGTGATTATGTTCATACTCAATTACAATGTGTCTCTTTACAATAGTATAGTTGCATTCTAATGTCCTCCTTATATACACATTGTAAAGTTTTAACTATAATTATGGTTACATGACTAAAAAGTAAACCCTATGATCAAGACACTCTCTGACTAACTCCATCTTATCCAACTAACTAATCTATTGTATATACATCATGCAACTATACGCTAGACTAGTAAACCTATCTATCTTCGGTGATAAGCATCTAGGGTCGATCCTCTGTGCTGACCCTCTGGGCACATGATCCTCTAGACCCATAACCCTCATGGCATATAATCCTCTAAATGACTAATATACATTGGGCAAATAGTCACTTTTATCCCTAAATGTGTAATGAGTAGTCATAATAGTCCTTCAATGTATCGAAATTTCAAAACCATCTCTGATTGTGCACTACGTTAGTCAAATAGTCCCTGACGTTTAAATGCGCTGTTAATACTGGCATACCAGTGCGCCAATATACTTACATATCGCCATATCATCAATCCATATAAGTAATACTTACTTATTGTCATATCAATCCATATAAGAAAAAGATCAAAGACTATTTTTACTAACGAAGTGTATAATCAAGAACTATTTTAGAATTTCAAAATATTGAGGTACTGTTGTGCCTACTCATTACACATTTATGGATGAAAATGATTTTAGCCCATTGATGAGTCAATAAATTAATATATTATTTTATTCTATTTTATTTAGATTTTATTTCTTTTTTTAGAACTATTTTACTTCAATTGCAAGTTATTTAATTTCAAGAACAAATATTATAAAGATTGAGTCTTGGAGTAAAAGAAAGGAGATTCGGGCTAAAAATACGAAGATTTGGTGCAAAAATATAAAGCACCCAAGTCAGAAGCTTGACACGGCCCGTGTCACCAGCCACACGGCTGTGTCAGCACCCAGAGTCACCTTTTTGCTGCTTTTGGCTTCCCAGACAAGATGTCTATTAGTTTATTTTTGACATAAAGCCCGTGGTTTCTTGTGCAACACTTTAGTGATTTATTTCTTAGGGCTTAAGTCATTGTTAGACTATAAATAGAGCAACCATCAAGCTTGTATAATCATCTTTTGTTTTTGAAAATAATAAGTGACAATTGTTTCTTTGAATAAAAGTTCATCTTTATTTTCTTTATTTTATTTTATGTTCTTCTTCTTCTTCTCTATGTCTACAATGAACGTGAGTGAGTAGACTTCTTTGTCTTGGGATCGTTGGATGAGTCTAATGACGTAATCCTAATCAAACCAAGCATCAAACCCTAATTTTATGTAAATCTACGTTCTAATCTAAATTCACCGTTTTTATAATGAATTAACAAGTATCAAACTCATAATGCGACAACCGAGGGTTAGTACTTGTTAATTCATCATCTCAAATATCAAAGCGAAACATCGAAAGAAGAAGTTTTGATATTGGAACAAGTGAAATTAGACAAGGATTGCGAAACATGAGAATAGTCTAGCAAATCTTAAGATAATAAAGTTTCGTTCTTCAAGGATTCCAATAGCAATCAACCATGAGAATATGCGTGGTTGCTAGAGGAGCACACTCACTGAAACCGAAAGGCGATGTGATGGGCTAAAGAGAAACTTGTCTTTAAGAAATAGGTCCAACATAAAAGGTTTAGGTTTGGTTTGTGAAGGATTTGTCACCACGACGAACCAATAATCCCAAGACACTTTTTATTATTGTTATTTTCTTAAAATAAAAATCCAAACTTTTTAACCTTTGAAACTTTCATCTAATCATTATTAAAAGTTAATTGAATTCATAACTCCCTATGAAACGATATCTTTTATTACTACATCGGTAAACCGTGCACTTGCGGATTTTACACATCACCCATTATGAATTATTTCAAGTCCAGACAACAGTTTACGACTTTGTTTAATATACCTTAATGCTCATGAGAATATAAGTTTGTTACCACCCTAGCGAGCAATATTGCATGAAGGGCCTCAAATAATAATTGAACTAGGAACATGTGTTTTTCAAAAAGGAAATAAAGGAGATTCGAAAAATCATAATTGTTGTCATCAACCCTATTTCACAGTTACTTTTATTTTCTTACAAAACAACAAATCTTGTGAATCTCCCTAGTTTAGTGTTTTAATTAGGTTTAGTTTAATTTCCAAGTCAAAAACAATAATCCATGTGAAAACGATAACTTACTACTTTATTAATTTGAACGATTTAATGTAGTTGTCGAATTTGTCATCACTTATCATCATCTTTACTATGTTGACATCCAAACTGAAAAATCACAAGCAAATATTTTTGTGTAATGAACATCAGAAGAAAATATTATTAATTAAGAAAAATAAAATTAATTTGGGGCGACATAAATCCGACCCAGAAAAATACAATGTAATTCATTTTAGATTATAAAATTTTACAAATAATTTTAGTTAATACGACTAAGATTTAAATAATAAGTGAGTTCTCAATTGTGTTTCCACTAAAATTGACACCAAAAATAATTAATCGAACCTAAGACATTAAAAGGAACACACTTTCATATTCAATGTTAATACCATCAAACTAACACAAAATTAGTTCCCTTAGTTATCTATTACAAAGAGAAATAGATGGAACGAAGTCATAAATGATTAAAGGTGTTGTAGGAAAAATATAAACAATAGTATGAAAAGTAATAAATTTTATTTGTTACTTTGATATATGTAAAAAATAATAATAAAAAAGGAACAGAGAGTAATACTTTCATATTTTTCAATAGATACATAAATAAAAATAAACCACTCTTGAATATTTTTATATCACGGAGATAGCAACCAAATAAAATAAACTATCTATAGATTCGGAGAAAAAGATGAATTCATGTTATATAGAGGTACAATACAATTTGTTAAAGTATATCACGAGTATAGTCTTCAAAATTCTGTAAAAAAAAAAAAGAAGGTATAGTCTTCAAAAAACAAGATTTAGGTATAAACAGCTCCTATTTTTTCACAATAATAAATACTTTACATGAAAACACATACTATACTAGTGATAAGAACTTTTAACTGTGTAACCACAAGGTAGAAAAAATGATCATTAATGTCATTTTAATAAAAAATTCTCTCTTCCTCAATTACATTTTTTTTAAATATCAGCATAATATCTATTAATAATGAAAAGTACACTAAAATATTTTAATATCATATCTTTTTATGAAAAAAATGATTAGGGAATTTTTTTTCATAAAAATATTAACCTAACTTGTTTTATTTAATTTTTTTTAGAAGGTTTATGTTTCTTATCTATAATGTTCAGAGAACATGCAAAAATATGATAACCTAGGAAATAAAATAATCACACAAAGATGAATATTTTAATATCAAAGTAAATGGAGAGTAAAAATATATCCTAAAGTAGAAAAAAAAATCATAGGGAGACATAACATTTAATTTTTTTTTAAAAAAACATTATCATCTAAATTGTTTTGAATAATAATTTTGATGTCATATAGTTTGTTTTAAAAAAGTTTATTGGATAAGAAAAACAAAGTTGTGTTTTAGAGCCCACACTTAAGCACGCGAGGTGTGACACTTAAACGTGAAGAGTGAGTTTGGTGATGTGTCATGGTGTGATAACGTGGTAGGGTACAGATGAAGATTGCCAAGTGGCATGCTTTTCTCATTAGGGATAAATGCATGCCCAATTGAGTTGTGCATTCGTCTCCTATAGGATTTAAATAATATTTTGTATATAATTATATAAAACTCTCATATTGAATTTTTTTTTTTCTTTTGACTATTGTCATGTATCCAATGCATTACTCCATGAGTAATAAAAACCATATGGATGATTGTTTAGTTACTTATATTAAAAAAATAGAAAATGATTCAATGTTTTTTAAAATATAAAAATTGTTCAAACAATATTGTAGTACCTATTTTATTTAAGCGTAGTCTTTCTTTCTTCTAATTCTAAACTTTAATTCAATTTTTTTTATTTTTTCTACAATATTAAACTAAATCAAATTTGTTCTTTTTAATAAATTAATTAACTGGTTCAAAAGACAATTCATAGATATTATTTATATTGAAAAAAAGGACCTCTCCACGCTAGTACGAAGATACCATTTTGGGGTCAATTTTTGCGGCCAAAAGAACTAACAACTTCAATACATAGAATTGCATAATTTTGTACTTGAAATTTTTGTTCCCCCCACCACATCCTCTCTCTCCCCCTTGGATGGATTTCTCAATATTGAGGGGTTGTACGTTAAGGTTCCTATAGAGGATAACATAGCACGTGAACTAGATAGTGTATACACCATACATGCATATGCTCACAACTAGAAAAACTACTATGTATAGCCAATGGCTATGCTTGCTTGGAAAGTTTTGCTATCAAGAGCTATATACTTGAAAAACTACTTTTCTCATTGCATATATATAATCATCAAATCAAAATGCTAATACAGTATTAGGGTTATCTCCACTAGGGCACTTCTCTATTACATGATCAATTTGCTTGGTAGGGGACACTTTTAATTCTAACTTCTAAGTCACATATGTAGAGAGAAGACATGAGACTTGAGAGTTCTCGCTCATAAATAAGGCCACTTTATAATTAATTTGGATTATATAGCCATTAATTTGGATTATCTTAGCCATTAATTTGTTGACCCAAAAACATCTTTTACTATATATAGTGATACGAAGAATATCTGTTTGATATCGATAACTCGGTGTATAGCCACTATAGCCACGTCGATCAGTTACATCATGCATCTAGCCTATGTAAATCAAATATATTGGTTAGTGCTTTTGATGACTAAAGTTTGTACAAGGACTTGAAAGTTATATACAAACACACGAGATATATACTATTTCAGCCTATCCTTATCACAAATTAAATATGCTGTCACAAATGAAATATACCTGCAAAAACATATACACCAATAAATTTAAAGCGTAATCTAATAGACACCAACATTTGGTTACCTTGTAATCTCATGGTTGAAAATTCGCTCTTCAATATTGATAATCTAAGTTTGATACTTTGAACACATCGAAAACAAGGATGTGCTCGGTTAAATTGGTATTATACTAAAACTTATTTAGAATTTATTGTTTTCTTACATATTTGTCTCACTCATAAATATATTTTGAAATTAATAGTATGAAGCAAATAGTGAATTTTTATTAAATATAAGTGGAAAACTTTTCTTTTGATTTTCACTCATATTGTATGCCACTTAATTTAACTAAATTTTTTATCTTATTGATCTAAAATATTTTCAAAGTGGTGCAATTTACTCTACATCACCAAACTCTCATTTATTTGTTGGATTAACCGAGATTAATGACATAAATGAGGCAGAAATTCATACGTGTATAAGGATTAAAATATATTTAATTCAAATTAAAAATATTATATATTTACAACTTTAATTACCAGTGCCTTGGTAAAAAAAAATGAGTTGATGCATGTATGCTTGTGAGTCTAGCTTAATTGATATGAATAATGCATTATAATATGAAGGGTCAGGGTTCTCACTTATCACCTTAAATGGTGAATTTCATACTAGACTATTTTACAAAAATAAAAATGAAAATTAAGGGAGATGGGCACATACGCATCTATACATTTGTTAATGTTGATTATCCATATTGGTAAGTGCAATAAATTTTCTAAAATACTCAGGAACGTCCCAATGTGATCATAGGGATGATCTCTTCTAACATTTTTTTTAACTCTCTGAGAGGTAATAATTTGAAGTTCAATTGAGAGGTAATAGTTTGGAGTTCAATTTTCTAAAATAACCTTTTTAACTCTTTTTTTTAAAGTAATAATTTGGAGTTCAATTGAGAGGTAAATAAAGTTTGATCAAGAATTGTTATACTAAAAAATTGAATTTGATTTCTTCTTAACAATTCATCATTTGGTGGAACTCATTAACGACTTGAGTTCAATCACTTGATTATTGAGCAAATTATATTTTCTAACGTAACATAAGGTATTGAGTGAATTCCATCATAAAAATGCAGTAACATTAAAACTCTTATGAGAGGACATTATCGAATGTCGAGAGATAGTGTATATAGTTGCACGCATATGAGACCTAAGTTATATATCAAATACATGTTCTGAAATAGTAAAATCTCAAACTCAGTAGAAAGTCATGAGCAAAGTGATGTTTTTGAAAGGTAAAGATCCTATCATGGAAAGTTTCTTGTATTGGATAAAGCAGACAATAAGTTGTGCACTATTAGCACATTTATAGAAACCCTCTCATGACACGTTTCGGATTTGGAATGGTTGCAAGTCTGGTAAATTACTAACAAATGATGCAGCATCACTTTCATGTCTGATAAATTTATGACAAGTTACACCCAAGTCAAGGTCTATATCTAGCACGTGAACTGATAACGAAACTTCACAGATGGAATCTCTTGAGCTGGATGAACCTTCTTCTACAAGGAAAAAAAATGGTGGCAGGAGAGCATATTTATGGTGTGGTGCACGGCTGAAGACAATTTTCTCACCGAGAAGAGTGTTTTTAGAATATTCTCTGTGTTAATCATTCGGTTCTTAGGGTAAATTAGTTTGATTATCCAAAATTTGGTAAGAATGTAAACAAAGTCTAACCAAGAATTAATGTATTTAGGATATTTGACTTATTTTTCCAAACATTTATTTTAATATTTCTTAAACAATATCCTTAAAACAATTGTTATCGTGAACGTGTTTTACCGCAACCATATCTCTTTTCAAGTTTATTATCAAACTAGTATCCTTTTCAAATTAGTTACCATATAAGGGTAAGCCACAATTGCCACCAACACTTGTGGATTTTCTTTATTTTTATTTTGTTTAAATGCATTTTTTATTATCTTATTTTTGAAAAATTGAAGTTTGGTCTCTATTTAAAAAAATCATTTTGTTCCACTATTTAACTTTTTATGAATTTTGGTCCTTCATCTAAGTTTTTGGTCATTTTTTATGATGTAGTTTATTCATTTATGACGTGAAAAAATTTATTAGGTCATAATGAATATCCATGTTAGCAAAAATATAACTAATAAACGCTGAAACATCATCAAAAGTTAGTGAATGATCACCTATTTATAGGTGGTGAGTTCGCCTAATTCACTCATCAAATTACAATTTGCCCAGCGAGCTAGGTTATTATGGTGCATCCTCCAACACCCAAGCCAGGTAGTTAGAATGGACCACTTGTCCTAAATGACACAGAGACATCCTAGTGACAATGACACCTGTCGCATGTGCCCTGTCAAAACGTCATGTTGGATCCACTTAATATCACTTAGCGAGATCAAATTCGTTTACCGAATTTTAAATTTGCTCATAGAAGACCAAATTGCTTGACAAAATCCAGTTAATGATTTCTTTCACACGAAGCAACACTCTTTCTAAACACTTTTAGACTCCGGAGTAACACAATAAAAAAAGGGTCTTGCTAACGAGTGTCCTAAGGGCACTTGTTAGGAAACTAAAAGTAGTAGTTTTGCATTGGAAATTACAACTTTTTAACTTTTAGAGAGTTGAATTCAATATTTTTCACCACTTTTAACACATTATTTCTATTTTTGTTCTCTTAACAAATGCCTTAAGGACACTCTTTAGCATTTTCGATTAAAAAATATACTCCTAACTAACATAGAAATGCAGATGCAGTCTATTTCTGACATATATGTGAATTGTAGAGAAAATGAAGTGTTACAAAGAGCAGCCGAGGCACAATACCCTATAGGTCATTCAGAAAAATATTCCGAGCATTTTATAGTAGTTCCCAGAGTCAAACTTGCTCCTTAATACTTTTTAAGAATATAGGAACACAAAGACAGAAGTAGAAGAGGCTAGCTGGGGCTCCAAATAATACCAATAATAAGTATATTAAAAATGACAAAATTACCCAAATATGGGTATAACAAAACTCTCTAGCATACATATGTCTTGAAGTAGTTTACATGTAAAAATTTAATTTTTGGATGGTACAACACTCACTACCTCATAACCACCTCAAGTTATCATGGATCCACACCCAAGCATCTTCACTATTCTTTTTTGCGGTGTAGCTTTCCCTAAGCTCATCCTCCCAAATAAGAAATGTCTGACTCTTATTATAAACAAAAAATATATATAAATAAGGAATATCTCCATTGCCAAATGTGTCCACTTTAAATTAAACTTGTGATAATCTTGTAGATAAATGCGACTTTTGATATCGACTTCAATTAATATTAAAGTTTGGTGTTCTTTTTGTATTTTCCACATGACATAACTTCAACTTTATATTATAGGATCAAATTTAGGAGTTAGGAAGATGCTAGCTTTCATTCCACTACTGGTATGCCCTTGTGACCATCACGTGGACAGTCCCTACATGATTCAATTTTCCCTTTCTTATTAAGATGTCAGGCTTGCACAAAGTGCTTCTCCAGTTCATGTCTACATCGGCACCAAGAAGAAACCACTTTCATATGATTATTATCGTTTTATACCATATATTGCATTGCACCCAATTACATTAATTTATCTTCTCACACGTGTCTTAGATAATTAAGTCATGTATTTTTTTGTTTTGGTTGAATTTGAATCCTCGTATATACGACCATCAGCATGCAATAACTTTAACCAAAATTTATTTGCATATAACAAGCTAGATTATTTCATCAAAACTATGATGACACCAAAGAACTAAAAAAATAAATCAAATCTAGAAAAAGAAGACTATGTTGATTACGATAAAAAAAACCCTACAAAATGAAAGTAAGTGCAAGAGAACATCAACTATGATTTCTAGATGAAAAATCAAAACCACTAACTTATATAAGAACAGTTTTCTTATCTATAAACGAACACACAATTGCAAAGCAATATCACATCTATTTTTTAATCTCCAAGAGATTGGTTGAGAATTCTTAAAACCTCTCACCACAAGCAATTGATATATGTATGGTTGGTTAATTAACTAGTGTAGTGACTCGTGACAAATATGAGTGACTTGTCCAAGCTTATATAATATCTACACATCGTTATATTTCTGTTAAAAAGAAATATAAAATAAATAAATTTTAAAAATATAAGAATATAATCATTAATTGTTTTCATGTGTAACTTAAATAATTATGTAAAATACAATATAAATTTATATACGTTGACAATAATTTTTTATATATATAATTACTGATTACGTGTATAAATAAATTTAGATTGATTAGAATAGTATTTTTGTTACCAAATTAAAAATATTAATTAAGTTTTTTCTTGAGCAAAAAATCATTAATTAAGTTATATTTAGTATTCACGGTCAGGTATTCTAAACAAGGCCGTTCCTACGAATCCAGAAGCTCGGTTCTTTAAATAAAAACGTATTTTTTTTAAAAGAACAATGTTCTATTTAAATTTTTTAAAAGATAAATACAAGGTGCCGTATATATGCGATACATACAAAGATGAAAATCACTACCGTATACATGAGGAACCTCAAACCACCCTCCCAAAAAAACACCCACCTAACACCAAAAGCAAGATGGCCCAATTTTAATAGGCCTAAAACAAGACAACAGAAGAGGAAAATCAAATCAAATCGGGGAAAAATAAAAGGAAAGTCTGATGGAGTGATGGTGATGAAACGCAAGGTATCAGAGAGAAAGAGAATAAGAAATTTATGTTTTTAGTGGGGTAGTACTTAGTTTTTTTTTTTTAGGCCCATACCTTTTGGGGAGGTCCGGCTCCATTAAGCTCCTTGCACACCCCAAGGTCCGACCTTGATTCTAAATTATATATAGAAAATGCTGAAATATACTTTACTAATAGAAATCGATCTTAAGTTAGATATCGTATTCTACAAGAGAGAGAAACTGAACACAAATCTAATTATTGAAATCAAGGCGGACAAACAACAACTAAAGAATGCACATGAGAGAATTTAGATCTCTAATTAAATGTGAGTTTGTTTTTCTTCATAATAATCACACTCAACATGCTTAATTATGTGAGATTAGGCAATTGGTTATTGTTGTATGATATTGGCTATTGGTTTACTTATAGACCACAAATGTTAACTATATATTTGGATCCCCTCAATTGCGAAAAAATCTGAGAGGGTTATATGGATGATCTAACTATTAAAACACATTGGGCTCTACAATTTTTAAAAATAAAATGTCTTCAAATAACTGATAAAAAATATAAGTGGGGTCTAATGCACTTTAATGGGAAGATCATCCACCTAATCTCGAGTTTTTTCACAATTGAGAGAATCCAAATCTATTAACTACGCTTTATTCTTTGGGAAACGCTAACAAGTGTGTTAGGATCCTTGTTAAGAAGCCCAAATAGAAAATTTTATCTTATAAATTGTACATTTGTTATTTTTTAACTTTAAAATTTGATTTTTCCTCCATAAAACTTATCATTTATTTCCTTATTCTTAATAAGAACTTATTAGCAAGATTTTTATTCTTATTTCCTCAAAAAAAAGTACCGACATAACGTAATTACAAGAGGATTTATAAGGAGTAAACTAAGAAAATTTTGAAAAATTGAGAAGGTTAAGTATTTTGTGACAATGCTTTTTACAAATAGGTCATATATTATGAACAAAGGGAGTACATATTCTCTTAATATAGATGAACTCGAAAAAACATATTAGAGGAGAATTTTGGAGAGTTTAGTCTCTAACCTCGGTCGATAATATAATTGATTTCTCCACAATCATTCAACATGTGTTTGAAAATTGTCGATTTTGCAATTAAAACTTGAGGTTACCTAGCGAGGATGAAATTACAAATTGAAGCTTTTAGTTTTTACGGTGAAAACTACATTAAAACGCGAGAATAGACCAGCCATCGCGGCTGCGAACACATGCTTAGTTGGTAGATTGCTTTTAGAATAGGTCCCCAGAAATTTGTGTCCCCTGACCTCACTAAACTTGAACACCAAGAGGCTTACGGTAGGGGCCAACCCGGCAAACACTCTCTAAAACCAAAATTAAATTCATACTGTATTCAAAATCTGACAACAGTGACTTCAGCTTAAGTACATAGTCATCTTCATGGGACCTCAAACCCTCCAGGTCAATTGGTACTCCATGATCATGAACCCAGTCCGTGCAATGTGGGTCCACTATTCTTTACATAATAATATTTTTTTTCACACATTAAAAATGCACAGTGGAAACTCTAAAAGAAGCATAGTGAAGTTGGTTAGTTACACACACAAAAATAACCAAATCACTTATCGACATGGCAGGTAAATAAGATACATTGAATTGAGGCATGATTTGAAGATGCAAAAAAATATGAGAGACTTTTGTAGTAGCTAAAGTATATACACAAGTTCGGCCTAAATAAAGACTACTAGACAATCACCTTAAACCTAAAAAAATATTTGTATGGAATCTTTTTTTTCTATTTGACCAATTATAAAATTGTAATTAACCAGAGTATTTGTTAGCGTTTTTCATCAACTAATTATTATCAACTGCAAAAAAAATTAAACAGAATTGATTACATAAGTAAATAAATAATTTCATTTTAAAGAAAGTGGATAAATAGTTTTGTATTCTAGAATGTAAGAAAGAAATTAAGCTTGCTGTTTTCTAAAAAAAAAAATTAAGCTTGTTGACTCGGTTAGATTGTTTTGATGGTAGTGGTTTGAGACCTTACAATGTATTACTCTTAAAGTTTCAAGTTTCATTCTTTTCGGTACCATTTTTGATGAGATAATTTGACTTTTTCAACAAACAAAAAAAAACCATTGTAGATCTTTATACCTCTAGATGTTTTTACATTATCCCTTTTTTTAATTATTGCGTACTAAATTTTATTTAATGTGACTTTACAAAAAAAATAAAATTAGAATAAAGTAAAAAAATTACAGAAAATAAAAACGGTAACACGTTTAAATACTCAGCACCAACTTTAGATTACTTTCCCAAGGTGTTTGGTAGGATGGGTTTTAAGAGTGGGTGAGGCATTTAATATGGCTATGGTTGACAAGCATGCTTGGAAGTTGATTTCTACTCTAGGGTCTTTAATTGCTCGATTACTTAAAGCTAAATATTTTTTTCGAGGTGATTATTTTAAAGTTGGTGAAGGCCATAATCCTATCTATGTTTGGCGTAGTATCTAGAGTGTGAAAAATGTAATTTGCCGCAATTTTCTATGGAGCATAGGTACGAAAGAACGTATACCAGTCTGGGACCATCCTTGGCTTTGTAAGGCTGCACACATTTTAACGACTTGTTGGTTACACCTCAAAAGCAATGGAATATTGGGGCTAGTTAATGTTTTTTTTTTTTTTTACAATAATACAACCAGCAACATTGTTAACACTGTGTTATTGCCTTCGTTGATTCATGACGTGGCTACTTTGAAACTTGAGAGAGACGGTGTTTATACAGTCAAGAGTGCATATAAGGACATTATGAATCATGATATGACAACTTTACAACATCGTGTGCTAGGAAATGGGAATTGTGTTTGGAACATTAAGAATTTCTTGTGGAGAGCTTGTCGCAATTGTTTGCCTACAAGAATTCGATTGCAAACAAAATGTGTTCAATGTCCTGATCACTGTGCGGTGTGTGAAGACTACGGTGAAGATAGTACTCATCTGTTTTTTATATGTAGTAAAAGTGTGCTTTGTTGATAGCGCACCGGATTATGGAGTCCTTCTATGGTTGCATCTAATCATGCTGCAAGTTTCCCGACAAATATGCTTGCTATCTTACAACATTTGGATCAGCAGCAACAACAACAACAACAAGTTTTTGGTGTGACACTTTGGAGTATCTGGAAGCATAGAAATAATAAGGTTTGAAACAATGTCACCAAAACAGCTCAAACTATTTGTGAACGTGCATGTTCCCTTCTCACTAGCTGGATGAATGCCCAAACTATTCAAAATTATACTTATTAGCATTCCACTACACTAGAAGGTCTGCATTGGCATAAATCAAGTCTCGTCATGTACAAATGCAATATAGATGTTTCCTTTTCTCATGCTCTTAATCGAGTTGGCCTTGGTATGTGTATTTGAGGTGATGAGGGTCATTTTGTGTTAGCTAAAACCGAATGGTTGACTCCATTCCTTGATGTGGACTTGGGGGAGGCTTTAGGTTTATTATCAACACTTTGTTGGATGCATGATCTGCAGTTGGGTATTGTGGATTTTGAGCTAGATTCTAAAAATGTGGTGGATAGTCTCTATAGTAGCAAAAGTGGTGTTTCTAATTATAGTGCAATGATCAATTATTGTAGAAGTATGTTGCTTTTGATTTAGTAACTTCTTATGTCAGGTTTATTCGGAGACAAGCCAACGAAATCGATCATAACTTTGTTAGGGTGGCTGTGTGTCAAATAATATAATTTATTTTTTATTAATGAAAAATATCTTTGAATCAATTATGAAAATCAAAAGTGAAAATGGGTTATACATCACATCTAGATGTCGAATCAATATTGAAGTTCTAGTATACACAAAATAACATGAGACCAATTAGACTCAAATGGATAAAACTGTGCATGTGAAATGTGAAAATTTGGTCCTTAGTTATAATTTTTTGAACTTTTTTTTAAGTTCGGTATAGAATCAATTGTCGACTATAGATAAATTGTTGTGTTTAATTTTATTTCAAAATAGCCATAGGACAGGAATATATAATAGTGGTGTACGTGAACAAAAAAAATTGTTACTCAGAGAATATGAGAAAATTTGGGATTTTTTCTTCTTCAAAAAATTTGAGAAAACTTGTACAACACGTAAAAAAAATTCATTGCATCTAATTTTCTTTCAAAAAACATATTAAAAAATTATTAAAATATTATCTAAAATCAAGATTCAACTGTATTAGTAACCAATGAGGTTACGTCTAGCAAAAGGGTAGAATGAAAAAGACACAATCGGAAGAGGTACTCACATTTAGTTTCTGATACACTTTAGATAAGATTACTCGATTGTAGAGAACTTATGGGAAAATAAAATTATTTGTATTTATGACCAATATATACATGATGAAAATTTTGTTACCATTACAAGGTGCATCAAACACACCTCAAGGACACCTCCATCAGACTATCAGGTTTGCCTATAAAAGGTGGTGACCTCTTCAAAATGTCTTCTCAACTTTTCATTTGCATCAAACATTTCCTTATACCCTGCCTCAGCAGAACAGTATTCCACCCCCTCTCTTATTAAGCAATTTTTACAAGAAGAAAAAAAAAATCATGGTTTCAAAACTTATTGGTTTCTCAAAACATGTCATATTTTCATTTACCAAAACCATTATAATTCTAATCCTTAGTTTTATACTTTACAAAGCTGACTCAGGCTGCAACAATTCTATTACAACTTCATTAGTTCAAATTCCACCCTATGATGTTATCATATCACTACAATCACAATCCTTTGATGGTCATTTGAGCTTAAAGGACAATGAAGATGCTGCAAAGGACTTTGGTAACATACGCCATTTTCCTCCTCTAGCAGTGTTACATCCAAAAACTGTTTCGGATATTTCACGTACCATAAAATATATTTTTGAAAAAGGATCTGATTCGGAGTTGAAGGTAGCTGCTAGAGGCCATGGACATTCCCTTCAAGGTCAGGCACAAGCACATCAAGGACTAGTCATCAAAATGGAGTCACTTCAGAGTCCTGAAATGAAAATTCATACCGGTGAATTTCCTTTTGTCGATGTCTCAGGCGGTGAGTTGTGGATAAACATTCTGCATGAGACTCTAAAATATGGATTGGCACCAAAATCTTGGACAGATTATCTTCATCTTACTGTTGGAGGTACTCTTTCAAATGCTGGAATAAGTGGACAAGCTTTTAGGCATGGACCTCAGATTAATAACATCTTCCAGCTGGAAGTTGTCACAGGTAATGTGATTTTAGCCAAATACATAATTTGTTTGAAGTGGTGGTTTTGTTTTAGTTTCTTTATAATGATGAATGAGAATAATTTTCCCCTTTTTCTAGAATAATGTCAATCACTTTAGAATGACTTCCAATCATATTAATCTGGTTTCAAAGTACTTTGTTGCAGGAAAAGGAGAGGTAGTAACTTGTTCAGAAAACCGAAATGCTGACCTTTTTCACGGTGTTCTCGGAGGGTTTGGTCAATTTGGCATCATCACCAGAGCTAGAATTTCTCTTGAACCAGCACCAAAGATGGTGAGTGTGCCCTCATTTTTTAATATATTTTTCAATAAATTAGGTTATATGTGTGAATTATCTTTCGACTTCACCGAAGACTAATTTTCTCAGAATCTCGCTGACCATCTTTAGTGAGACCTCCCCTCTCAACCATGTTTTTTCAATTCGCAAGGCTCAAACTTAATACCTTACTTAAAAAATATGAGCCTCACTCTACTCAGACTAACTTAATGTTGGTATACATCATTCTCTAATATGACCGAACGGAAAAAAGTTCTCAACAGTAAAATTTTTATGAGACAATCTGTGACATTTTACAGGTGAAATGGATTAGGGTGCTCTATTCAAATTTCTCTATATTTACAGGAGACCAAGAGTACTTGATATCACTCAAGGACAAAATTGATTATATTGAAGGATTTGTAATCATAAATAGAACTGGCATCCTTAACGGTTGGAGATTATCTTTTGACCCCAAAGACCCTCTTCAAGCCAGCCAATTCAATTCAGATGGAAAGACTTTCTACTGTCTTGAGATGGCAAAATACTTCAACCTTGATGAAGCTGAAGTCATGAATCAGGTAAGACACGCCAATAATCTTATTCAGTGTACGTTTGGATTGATGGTGAGTTTGACGAAATTACGGTGACACTGTGATTTTGTAGAAGCTCTAAAGTGTATCTTTTTTCGAAATAAATTGTGGCAGCCCGCCTTGATTTCCTCATTCTCACCGTCAATCCAAATATGCACTCAATCTCGTATTCATGTTTAGAGCATTAGTTCTGTGAACAACTTATCATTTTTTACCTATTTAAATGCAGGATGTTGATCACCTACTGTCACAATTGAGTTACATTCCACCCACACTCTTCCTATCAGAAATTTCTTACGTGGAATTTTTAGACAGAGTGCATGTTTCTGAGAAGAAGCTAAGAGCACAAGGCTTATGGGACGTTCACCATCCTTGGCTGAACCTTCTGATCCCAAGGAGTGAGATTCATGACTTTGCTAAAGAAGTGTTTGGCAATATTCTCAAGGACACAAGTAATGGTCCCATACTCATTTACCCTGTCAACCAAACTAGGTATCTATCTAGTCTTAGCTTGTCAAACTTTATGCCTTCAATTAGTACATGTTTGGATTCACTTTTTCAAACACGATTTACCATGTTTAGATATTCTCGAGTATAATTATTTTTAATTTTCAAATTAGTATTTGGACCTTAAATGGAAGAAAAAAAAATATTGTTCAGTTCGCTTTAAAGATTCTATTCAAACACAAATTATTTAATTTTCAACTTGAAAATAATTTTCACCAATTTGAAGAACCAATTAACACACACTTGTACTATTCTTGACTTGTGTTCTCATGATCTGAGTCATTTTCTCCCTTTTGTTGTACCAGATGGAACAGTAAAACATCTTTTGTCACCCCAGAGGAAGATGTTTTTTACCTAGTGGCATTCCTAACATCAGTAGTCCCATTTTCTACTGGTGAAAACAGTTTAGAATACATTCTAAACCAAAACAAAAGGATTCTAGATTTCTGCACCCATGCTCAACTAAATGTGAAGCAATACCTTGCACATTACGACACACAGGAAGAATGGCAAGTTCACTTTGGGTCACAATGGGGGGCATTTGTGGAAAGAAAAAGAGTCTATGACCCACTAGCACTGCTTGCCCCTGGCCATAGAATCTTTCAAAAGGCAGTGTCTACCTCCATTTAGTTTTAGTGATTTAGAATTAAGGTTGTAAAATATTGATTATTAACCATATATGTTTTCATGCTCTCAATAATTGTAAATTTGTAATCATGGCCATTGTATTTTCACTTCAAAAGATATGGATGCTCACTTTTTGGGCCATAACTACAAAATTGACTAACAAAAACACCAGCAATTCGTTAGTGGGACTAAGAAAAATTTGAGTTTACATCTTTGCACCACCTTTGCAAGGAAAAATAAAAGCAAAGAAAGGGAATATGAGCATTAGGAAGAGCTTTTAAAAGTTTATTTCCACTTTCCTTGTGACATTGCACATACTACAGAAACATATATTCATAATCAAGGAGAATCAAAGAAATTATCTATTTTCCTTTGGTGCATGTTTGGTATCCCAGGGGTTTAGCCGAACTCACGGTGAGTCGCCATGATTTTGCATAAACTATACCTTAGAGCTTCAACAAAATAACGGTGCGACCGTGATTTAACAAAGTCACCGTGATACCAAACATGCACTTAACTGTTGCAAAATAAGGCTGCTTACCGGGATTTCAACAAACTAACCGTAATACCCCAACTGCAGTTGTGTTCTAACCCCACCCACAATGTAACGCTAACATATACTACATAGCAGTACAAATACCTGTCATTCCAAATAAAAACAGTAAAAGACCAACTATATTTACAAGAAGATCTTTAAATAGTATTTTTAACAAGTTTTTTTCTCGATATTACATGATTCATTGAGTTTAAGAAGGATCGGTTAAGTAGACAAACACAAGATTATCACCCTAGTAAAAAAGTTGCAAATATAAGTGCATACAACAGCGACAATAATTATTCACCCTTAGTCGCACCAGTCCAACCAAGTCCGGGCCTGCTTACTTTACCCTGTGGTTCCTCATAGTCTCTTGCATCACGGATTGAAGCTTCAAAGTCAGTTGAATCGCTTGCAACAGGAAGAAAGCTACTTATATCATCTCTGGCTCCAAATCCCCCAGCTCGAATTACATCATCAGATGTTATGGATGCCTCCATGTTAACATCCCCAGATACATCACTCTCCTCAAGAGATGTACCCTTTGGACGATTTTCTTCGCCTTTCGAATCACCTGGCTTTGTCTCTTCAACATCTTCCGAGCCTCTTGTAAAATGTTTTAAAACATCTTTGTCATCAATCTTAGAAAGATTGGTGTCAGTAGATACATCCTTCACTGGAGTGCTCCCATTTTTATCTGTTGAACTCACACAGGCAAGGTCTTAAACAAGAGCATCATGCAACATTAAATAACCATTACATTACATCAAATGAAAGCAAATAAAGTAGAAGTAGTCTAAAATACAGAACTACTAGGTAAAGCGAACCTTATTAAGTAAAAAGTTTAAAAATCCATTTCCAAAATGCCTCTAGAGTAGTTCAGAACAACTTGAAATAAATATATCATGCAAGTATGCAACCAAAGACTAAGAAATTCGCCCAATAAAAATATACACTGTTTAAGGATTTTAGATGGTAAGTTTTCATGAAAATATTTGTATTCAATGCATTGGAATTTTGGATCTTGTTTGGGATCTTTAACTAGTGCCCGGGTGCACTTGTTAGCAAGACAAAAAAGTATACACTATCTTGAATAGATGAAAAAACTTAATTAGTTTTATATATAGGCTTTTGAAAAAACTGTTATATCTCCGTAGTAGACAAAAAGATTTGCTCACAGTGCTGTACTAACATGCATTAGGGTACAATTCCACAGCTGTAAACTTAATTGATTTTTTATTTGTAGGCTTTTGAAAAATCTGGTATATCTCAGTAGACCAAATGATTTGCTGACAGTACTCTAACATGCATTAGGGTACAGTTCAACAGCTATAAATTTATTGAAATGGAAAAATACATTACACAAAAAAGGAATTCATACTAAGACTTCAAAAGGCCAAAATAATGAAGATAATTTTGGATCAAGTACGAATGATTTCCATGAAGAGTAAATTGTGTATGGATGAATAGTAAACAGTTTGTTTGCATGTCACTGCTTTGGTATGCTTATGCTACGCTCATTGAGTCTATTCTAATCTTTTCTTCAAATAAATAAATTTGATTTCCTTATTTCGATTGTGACGTGTCAACCAATTTTCACGGCTTTATTACTTTATCACAAACAGTTATTCATTTGTTTTATCTGAATAAATCAAATAACGTGATTTACATTCCCAATTGCTTTACTTTCTTTTTCATAGGCAAATGTAAGATCCCAGATGCATTTTTTTTTACTAAAGTTAACACTATAACATCAAAAATGTAATGGGTAACATCCCACTGTTTGTACAATGGCATCAAAAGTTCAGCCCTCATAGTATCATCAATTCATCAGATTAATAAGACTACACTTAATTTAATTTTATCCTACCTTGTTATAAGTGTAACACCCCACAAAGTGTAACACACTATCACATAATACCATCAACTCTGTTTGCATGTTAAAGATTTCAACGATAAAATAGTACATGTAAGTCCAAGATGTTGCAAGCATTACTAGATAAATTACTATTGATCATTAATCAGTAATCAACAGTTTAAAAATGAATCAAACATTAAGATCAAAATTAACTTTTTTAAAAAAATCAGTTTCCTGACTGCACCGTAGAAGCTCCCTTTTTTTAAATTCAGTATCAGATTAAATTAAGGGATCTAATCTCACTTCACTTGCGTGAGATCATTTAAGTCAGAGCAAAACTCTAAATGAACTAACTCATCAAAATTAGCATCGAGGGGATCAAACATGAGACTTTAAGATAATCAGAATTTCCAAATGCATTACTAACTTTAACATTGTAATAACTAATATCAGTCATCCACGGATGGAAAAGTACTTGAATTGAGTTTAATCTATACAACTAATCAGGGATATACATGATATTGTTTTACTCATAAATTCATTACCCTTATTCTTTTTTTGTCAAGTAGACTAGTGACTAGAATTCACATATTTTTCAAGGTAAATAAGCGGGGTGTCCGGGGTTCGAACCCTAACCCCTGCATATAACAATGCATGTCGCTGCCAACCGAGTTATGTTACCATTACCCTTATTAATTCAATCATTTTTCAAATATAAATTTAAAATCTACACCATTTTTTTTTATGTAAACCGTCATTCTCCGCGAACGCAACTGCAGAGACTAATCTCTCGAGACTTGCGGACTCAAATTGGCGGCAAACTCTCCTAAAAGTTCTAATGCTATTGTATGCTCAAGGCTAGATTCGAACCTATGACTTTGGATAAACTAAAAGAGATGCATGTCATCTAATCTAAGCCTCTTGATTACACCATAATTTAAAGAACTAAAACACTAAGTAACTAACTATAATAGTCAGTTTTTTAGAAACAATTTTTGTACGTGTGCCCTTCTTTCCACAAAGTAATGAATTATAGCACCCACCTTGCATCATTTTATTGGATTTGTATTTGAGTGCATTCCTTATCCAGTTCGTTCAGATTCCACACGAAATCCTTGACCTGCAGTGCAGAAGAAAGTGCGAAGTAGACATCAAAGAAATAGTAACAAAAAGGAATTAGGAGAATAAAGCAGTAGAAGTAATACCTAAATGATCGAAAGCGAAGGATATAGAAGAAACGTGACGAAAAATAGATTCTGGAGTTGTGTTTATTATTGCGGTGTGTGTATTTGTTGACGACAGAGCTGAAGAAGCCACGTGTGACCCTATGCGTTTTGCCAACGCTGGAGTCGTTTTAAATTGTTTTATTTTTCTTTTGGCCAGGGTACAAACCTGGATGTTGCGTAACTAGTATGTGTTTACACCGGGCTAAACTCACGAGTACGGTGCTTTAAACTTTTATTACTCTACATTTGTTTTTGTATTACTTTTTTATTTTTTAATTTGTTTTTGTTATACGTACAACTCACGAAATTGTAACTTCATGTAAATATCCCCTTAAATTTAAGAATTGACATTTTCTCCTCGCTAACCTTCCATCAATTCTTTCTATTAAAGTTGGTGATGTGGAGTTTAGATAATGGTGTGGTAGGCTTTGTTGGAATGTGATTGATTCCACATTATGGGGGTTTCTTCGCAGAATTTTGCTAGAGGGTAATTAACTCATAATTCGTTGAATGACTAACTTGTCAGAGACTCAACAATTTGAAAAGGATTTTTGTCGATTCTTTAACTTGTGAGGATTTTTTGCATGAAGTTGCAATTTGGAGTTGTTTTGCCTATTTACTCGTAGTTTAAATGTAGTTTTGTTTTCTTAAAAGTTTAAAACTTTTTGTATTTATAGTTGAGGGATCTTTTAATCACGTCGTTGACAAATATGACCATTGAGGATGTAATTTGATTGTTCAAGACATTGAAATAGATTTCTAATATTCCTTCAAAATTTTGTGCATCTTCTTCTTAATTCTAGTTGAGAATATCATACTTGATCACCATCTACTTCGTATAAGTGAGAAGTGGTCATTTCAAATCGGTAAAAGAGTAATGTCATGCCATTGGACTATTTTTTACAAAAAAAATATATTCATTCATTTAAATTTGGAGTATATTGCATCAAAATAATACAAATTTAACGTTGCTAAAAACAAAAACAAAATTGAAATTGCAAATAAACTCACAGTGTTCATGGCTTTTTTAACCAGTTTTTTTAATAAGCAATAACTCCACGAGTCGTGAGGGTTGTGCGTTTATACATAAACACCCAAAATGTCACTGTACAAAAAAGGCTACACAGTTTGAAAAACAAACACCTACAAAAACAATAAAACAAAAAACTCAGGCACAAACAAGACGCATGGGTCAAGGCAAAAAAACTCTATGTCAATCACCATAACTTGGAGTCCAACCCATAAAAAAACTTGGGTGAAAACGCGGTCAGCACCAAACCAAAAAATTGTTAGCACTTCCCAGCCCCACGCCTCCTCAACAACGTTGCTACATCCGAAGGCAATCCAAGTGAATATCATAAAAACAATAGATTTCTGCAAATAATGTGATAGAATTAAAGTGATCAAAACACTCATATATTCAGAACATGCGCTTGTGATGTCGACATCTACGTCATTGATTAAAATTGTAATGGATCGAAGTTGATCTATCAATATGAATCAATCGAACGTAACAACAAGACGAGAAATCAAACAGCTCTACACTAAACATAGAATAAAACAATGTCACACTCAAACAATGAAATCATGAAGAGAAAAAAAAAACTTAATCTATGTGAAAATCACTTGTTAAAAAGGTTTACAAGGCTTCAACTACCACCTGAAAAGGAAAAAAAAACTTGATGTGATCGAGTAGCTCATCCAAATTTGAAACTTTGTTGCAAAAATATTTCGAGTGAACCATCAAATTAGTCCCTGAATTTTCACGCGTCGGCCAACTTAGTCCCTCAATTATGCGTAATATCAACTTAGTCCCTGAATTTGTCAGACGTCCATCAAAAAGGTCCCCTCCGTCAAATTGCTCCGTTAGTCATGCTGAGCTGTCGCCCTCCATGCTGTGTTGTCCTGTACGCGTGGCAAGAACGAAGCCACGTGTGCAGGGACTAATTTGATTGAATTGGAATGTTTATTTTTTTTCCTTCTGCTTTTCCCATTTTGCCCCTGCATAACCGTACTTCCTTCTTCACATTTCTGAAACATCAAATTAGTCCTTGACTCTCCTCCTTCCCGCTAAAACTTCCTCCATTTTCACCCCTCCAAAATCATCATCATCTCCGGCGATTCTCACGTTTTTGAAGCTTATATGTTCGGCTGTGATTAAAGGTAATGCCTTTCATGTTCTTTATGAAGATTCTGTGTTCGTATTTCACCCTGTTTTTGTCCGTTTTTTCGTTTTAAGTTTTGATCATATCATTTTGTTTATTTTGTTTCTGTGATCGTTTCCCCTTGCCTTGTTCTTCGTTTTTGTTTGTTGCGTTTTTGAGACAGTTGGTTTGATTATTCGTTTTAGGGTTTTGGGTTAAGTTGTAAAAATTTGAAAATTTGATTTTTTTTGTGGTTGGTTACTAAAATTGATGGACATTTAACTTTGTAATGAAGAAAATTACAGGTTGAATAAAACAGTTTCTGAATATGGTTTGTATTCTAGGGTTTGTATTTTGTTGTTGTTTTGTTTGTGATTAAAACTAAACTTGCCAAAATCTGTAGGATGGAAGACCATATCACACTAATACTGCATCATGGTGGTGATCTAGTGCGAAATGAGAATC